>ERZ860148.44-NODE-44-length-95926-cov-12.240156_pt1 | contig 95926 bp, 106 predicted proteins | sample MGYA00509981_ERZ860148 | MGnify/ENA primary metagenome ERZ860148 (study PRJEB30046, sample SAMN00715199) | human gut metagenome | study: EMG produced TPA metagenomics assembly of the A metagenome-wide association study of gut microbiota in type 2...
TATTTCGTCTGTACCGTTTTTCTTTTCATAAACCTATAAAATCACGACTTGTGAGTGGACCCTTATATCTGCCCCTCACACCCTATAAAGGCACCACAAAATCTGCAAAATCACATTCTAACGTTCCATTTTCCAGTAAGCCGCACTGTAAGGTGCAAGTTCACTGCCACCGCCAAAATCGTGTGTTTCTCCTGTGATCAGATCTACCGCAGTGCCGCATCCGGCGTCAAAATGTGCCATAAAAGGCTGATCATCCGCATTGATTGCTACAAGAACACGTTCAGAATCTGTTTTTCGCTCGAAAATACACTGGCGGTTGGTCAGAAGAACGGAACGGAAATCACCGTAATTCAATGCATTGGAATGTTTTTTTGCCTCTGCCAGTCTGGAAATAAAAGTTGTGAGATCATTCCATTCCGGTTTTTCGAAGCAGGCACGCAGCGCAGGATCACCATCTTCTTTTTTTGCTTTTGCGCCCCATTCACTGCCATAATAGACGCATGGGATGCCCGGCATGCCAAAGGCGAGGGCATAGATCAAAGGCAGATGATTTTCGTTTGATAAAATGCTTGCAACTCTGGTGACATCATGGTTATCGACGAAAGAAAGCAGATGTTTTCCTTTGTATAAAGTCCAGTTATCCGGGCCAAACTGACGGAGCAGGGAGTGGTTGATCTCAAACATATTCATGCTGTTAAAACTGGAATACAATCCCTTGTAACACTCGTAGTTTGTGACAGAATGTAACATGGAATCATTCATCCACTGGTTATAATCACCGTGAAGTGTCTCTCCGACAAGGAAAAAATCCGGTTTTAATCCATCGCAGAAAGAGCGGATCCGTCTGAGAAAATCGTGATCCAGACAGTATGCAACATCGAGCCGTAAGCCGTCAATGTCAAATTCCTCAACCCAGCCTTTGATGCAGGAAAAAATATGCTGGATGACATCTTCATTTCGTAAATTCAGTTTTACAAGATCATAATTGCCTTCCCAGCCTTCATACCAGAGACCGTCATTGTAGTTTGAATTACCGTCAAAACTGATATGAAACCAGTCTTTGTATGGGGAATCCCATCGTTTCTCCAAAACGTCCTGAAATGCCCAGAAACCTCTTCCAACATGGTTGAATACACCATCTAAAACAACCTTGATACCTGCTTTGTGAAGGTTTTTACAGACAGATTGAAAGTCCTCATTCGTGCCGAGACGGGTATCAATTTTGGAGTAATCTCTGGTGTTATAGCCGTGCGTGTCAGATTCGAATACCGGTGAAAAATAAATGGCATTTGCCCCAAGTTTTTCAATATGAGGAATCCAGTCATTTACTTTTAAAATGCGATGTTCTAACACTCCGTCATTTTCAAAAGGTGCTCCACAGAATCCAAGTGGATAAATTTGATAAAATACGTTTTCATAAGCCCACATATTAAAGCCTCCAAATTATTTCAAAATATTAATGGTGCAGAAGTAATGATTCAGTAAATCTGCACATTTTGCATACAGAATATAAAAAATGCTGCATCTATTTACTGCTCATATCGCGCGATTTCTGTGAGCAGGCGCGCTGGGCAGAAATCACAGTGCTGCGGAAACCTCCGGCTTCCAGTGCAGCAACAGCCTCGATGGTTGTTCCGGCAGGGGAGCAGACGGCGTCCTTTAATTCGCCCGGGTGCTTTCCGGTTTCCAAAACCATTTTCGCGGAGCCATAGACAGACTGGGCGGCAAATTTATAGGCCTGTGCCCGCGGCATCCCATCTGCGACAGCGGCATCCGCCATAGCTTCGATAAACATGTATACATAAGCCGGAGAAGAACCGGAAACCCCGATGACAGCGTCCATAAGAGATTCACTGATCACTTCCGATTTGCCGAAGGAGTTGAAGAGTGCCTGAACTTCTTTTAATTCTTCCGGGGTCACATTTTGGTTGACGCACAATGCGCTCATTGCCTCACCGACTAAGGCTGGGGTATTTGGCATGGCACGTACAAGCTTGACTGGTTTGCCAAAGGAGTCCTCGATGGCGGCAATTGTTTTTCCGGCGGCAATGGATACGATCACACATCCTGATTTTACATGAGAGGAAATCTGTGGGATTACTTCATCAAATTTATTTGGTTTTACAGCAAGAAATAAAATATCACTGCGTTCTGCAACCGTTTCATTGGACAGGGTTGTCTCAATGGAATATGTACTCTGCAGTTTTTCTAAGGTAGCTGCGGAATGGGCGCTGGCAATGATCTGGCTAGTTGTCACTAACTCTGAGTGTACAATACCGCCGATCATGGCACTTCCCATATTTCCAGCTCCAATGAAACCGATAATCTTATCTATCATATATCCTCCTTGTTTGCGAAGCAAATGCGACTGCTCATGCAGGAGCAGAGGATGTTGCCTCCTTGTTTGTGTCCTGTATTTTCTTTCATCCTAGTTCATTTGTTCTGAAAGGTCAACCTTTTAGACATAATTAGGGCTGGAATACTGTAAAAAAATGAAGTGTTGATTTTCATACAGTATTCCAGCCCGTAAAGGGGAGGAAAAAATAACAAACTATAGTTGAAATATACTTTGTTTTTATTTAAAAAATTAGTAGGCTGCCAGAATTTCTTTTAAGGCGGCGATAAATGCTTTATTCTGTTCTTCTGTACCGACACTGACACGGTTAAAACCAAATGCACTGATCATAATTTTCCGCTCCGCAAGGGCAGCACGGATTTCTTTTGGATCATGGTGTGTGTCGAAGTAGATGAAGTTTGCACAAGGTTTTGCAAGAGTGCAGCCTAATTTTGTCAGTTCATCCTCAAGATATTCGCGCCCTGCCGTGGTGAGTGCTTTGATTTTTTTGATATATTCCTGATCTTTCAAGGCAGCCTGTGCGGCAGCAAGTGCATTGTAGCTGACATTCCATGCCTGACAGGCTTTCATTAGTTCATCGATCAGCAATGGATCAGCAAAGGTGTAGCCGATGCGGAGACCGGCCATGCCATAAATTTTGGAGAAAGTACGCAGTACAAAGAGCGGTCTGTCGTAGCCTTCCTGAATCATTTTGATGAGGCTGTAGTGAGTAGGATCTTCCACGTATTCGAAATATGCTTCATCTACCACCGGAATGACATGATCCGGGAGTTTACGGATGAATTCTTCGACTTTTGCGGAGTTTACATAAGTTCCGGTCGGGTTGTTTGGATTGCAGACGATAACCATTTTTGTCCTGTCTGTAATGGCTGCAAGCATTGCGTCGAGGTCATAACAGTAATCATCGGTCAGTGGGAGAACGACACGGACACCTCCGTTATCGCTGACCATATCAGGGAAAGCTTCATAAGTTGGAGCACAGTACACCACTTCGTCCCCATAATTGATAAATACTTCACCAAGCATATCGATGATCGCAGAGGAACCGGCACCGATACAGACATGATCTACGGTAAGACCATAGAGATCAGCCAGCTGTTTTTTGAGATCGACTGCATAGAAATCCTGATACATATAGCTGTTGAGGGAAGCATCCGTAACTGCTTTTTTTACCTCATCAGACATACCGTATGGATTTTCATTATAATTCATTCGTGTTACATTCTTCGGGGTGGAAGTTTTCTGACGTGCACCACGGTTGCTCTTTGGTTTTGTTTTCATGCTGTCTCTTAATAAACATTCTACATTCATCTTCATAATCTCCTTGTCTTTATTTATTCGTAGATAATTGCGAAACTCAATTTTAGGTTATGAATATTACGAAAAGTTAACAAGATCAACGAAAACACGCTTCCGCTACGTGTCACTCGCAACGGTACTAAGAAGCCAGTCACGACTGAGTCGTTCCTGCCTTCTAAGAACCGGCGGTTCCCCAGTGTTTTTTTTTGCTCTTGTCAACTTTCCGTAATTCAATTAACATTTTCTAGGAGTTTCGCAATTGTCTATTATCTATATTATTTAAATCATCTTACAATTCAGTTGATAATGGAAACCGGATGCCCTTCTAAGTAGCACCGGAAATTATCAATTGCCATATCGATCGCGCGGATTCTGGATTCTCTTGTGAGCCATGCGATATGTCCGGTGATGACGGTATTTGGTGCAGTTAACAGTGGGCTGCCGTGAACCGGTGGTTCATCTGTCAAAACGTCAAGTCCTGCGGCTAATACTTTTCCGGATGCAAGCGCATCCGCAAGCGCCTGTTCATCGATGAGGGCACCGCGGGCGGTATTGATCAGGATCACACCATCTTTCATTCTGGCGATGGTGTCCTGATCGATCATGTGCTCGGTTGCCGGAGTATGCGGCGTATGCAGGGAAATAAAGTCGCTTCTGGCAAGCAGCTCATCTAACGATACCTGTTCAATGAAATCATATGCAGCACCTTCTTTTTTGTGGCGGCTGTATGCGAGCACATGCATGCCAAATCCCTGTGCCATTTTTGCAAACGCAAAGCCGATTGCACCCAGACCGATCACACCGATTGTTTTGTCATATAATTCAATCTGTCTGGTGATCGATTTACAGAATTCATTGTGGTTTTCCGGTACAGACCAGTCAATCGTTTTGATCCGGGTGTCATGCGTGCCGATATGATGGCAGACATCCATTAATAAAGCGAAAGCGTATTCTGCGATCGTCTGTGAACCGTAGATGGTATTGGAAATGGAAATACCGCGTTTTCTGGTCATTTCTGCATCGAATTTTTCCCATCCGTGTCCTAAGGTGGCAACATATTTTAAATTCGGATGCTGGCTTAAAAATGCTTCATTCATATTGTCCGGACCAATCCACAGTCCGAATACAGCGTCCGCATCTCCGATATAAGTATGAAGTTGTTCTATATTGGGATAATGTGCAGGAACTTCAATGACAACCTCATCAATACCGGGGAGCTGCTCCAGCCGTTTCCAGCGTTCTGTAAGCTCCTTTGGAGTGATATCTGTCTGAATAATTTCCTCCTGGATCACAACAATTTTCATTTGTCTGTCACCTCCATTTGTTTATGATTGCTAATATAAGTTCAAAAATGTTGATTTGTCAAGTGTAAATTTCTTGCAAATTAAGTGAAAAAATACAATTGTGAGACAGTTTCTTCTATAGTCAATATATAGGCGTGTAATATGCACGGACAGATATAAAAATCACATTTTTTACGTTTTTCACAATAAAAGAATAGAAATCATGTTAATTTTGAAAAAAGTATACAAATCCATAAAAATTGAACAGATTTTGTTGACAGGAAAACAAAAAGTGTGATAAAACAGGTTTAATTTAAAACAGCAGGCAATCAGGCAGCAGACCTGAACATAGCAAAGGCGCTAGGGAATCATCCTTAGCGCCTTTTCTGTACATAGAATATATGCAGAGTACAGATGCTGTTGTTTACAGAAAACAGAAGAACAATCTGTTTCATTAGTTCATAGGAAACGGATGTTTCTTCGGAACAATAAGGAGGATTAGTTATGACGAATACACCTACCACATTTTTTGGCTGGATCATTTTTCTGATACAGCAATATCATGGATACTATTTACAAGGGCTGCTTACCACATTGGAAACATCCCTCGCAGGTACGATCTGTGGATGCTTTTTAGGGTTTCTGGTTGGAATCATCCAGGCAACGGACATCCGGGCGCAGGATAACATGATCAAAAAGATTTTACTTGGTATTCCATGGGTGATCGCAAAAATTTATGTCACGATTTTCCGTGGAACACCAATGATCGTTCAGGCAATGGTAATTTATTATGGATCATCTACATTATTTGGAATTGACCTGAAACCATTCAATGCAGCGATTTTTATTATCCTGTTAAATACGGGAGCTTATATGTCAGAGACAGTCCGCGGCGGTATCAATTCCATTGATGTCGGACAGATTGAAGGAGCAAAGGCACTTGGAATGGGATATGTTCCGATGATGATCTATATTATCCTTCCACAGACTTTTAAAATTATCGCACCGCAGATCGGAAATACTTTTGTTGCAAATATCAAAGATACTTCTGTATTAAATGTAATCGCTGTCACAGAGCTTTTCTATATCACAAAAGTTGCAGCCGGAACATATTTCAGAATGTTTGAGGCATATACGATCACAGCATTGATCTACCTGACACTTACCTTATTATTTAACGGTTTGCTGAAGCTGATCGAAAAGTATATGGCAGGAAAAGAAAGTTACGAGGTTTTAAATCCGGCAGCCGCAAAATAAATCAGGGGATCAGATGGAAAGAAAAGAGGAACGTGTTATGGCAAGACAATCAATATTTAAGTTTAATGAGAGAGTGACGACTGAGGCAAAGGATGCAACGTATGAATTTCGTGGTCCGGTCATCAGTGTCAGGAATCTGGAAAAGAAATTCGGGGAACACGAAGTTTTAAAAGACATCAGTTTTGATCTGTTTGAGGGCGATGTGGTCTGTATCATCGGATCTTCCGGATCAGGAAAATCTACCTTATTAAGATGCATCAATCATTTGGAGACACCGACGAGCGGTCAGATATTATATCATGGCTATCCATTGACGAAGGATGCACAGACGATCAACCGTTTCCGTTCCCAGGTGGGAATGGTGTTCCAGCAGTTTAACCTGTTTAACAATATGACGGTTTTTGACAACTGCATGGCTGGTGTCCACAAGGTGAAAAAAAGAAGCAAGGAATATTCCACCGAAATCTGTATGAAGTATCTGGAAAAAGTAGGTATGGCTCCTTATGTAAAAGCAAAACCACACCAGTTATCCGGTGGTATGAAACAGAGAGTGGCGATCGCCAGGGCACTTGCAATGGAACCGGAAGTATTGCTTTTTGATGAACCGACTTCCGCATTGGATCCGGAAATGGTCGGAGAAGTTTTATCGGTTATGAAACAGCTTGCCAATGAAGGACTTACGATGGTGATCGTAACGCATGAGATGGCGTTTGCAAGAGATGTATCCACAAGAACCATTTTCATGGATAAAGGATATATTGTGGAGGATGCACCGCCACAGGAGTTATTTAATAACCCGAAGGAAGCGAGAACCAGAGAGTTTTTAAGCAGGTTTATGCAGGGTTAAGGTTTGTAAAAGACAAATTGTATTTGTTTTTTTAGCATAGAAAGAGGAGGACAATATTATGAGAAGAAAATTAACAGCAGCACTTTTGACAGCAGCAATGGCAATTTCATTAACAGCCTGCGGCGGATCAGGTGACATAGCTTCGGCAGGGGCATCCACAGGAGAGACAGCAAGTGTGACAGAGGCGGGCGGAACAACAACCGCTTCCGGAAAAGAAGTTCTCCGGGTTGCAATGTCAGCAGATTATGCACCGTTTGACTGGCTGCAGGAGGATGATTCCAATGGAGCAGTGATGACATCGAATGGTTCCTATATGAATGGTTATGATGTTCTTGTCGCAAAATACATAGCAGAAAAACTGGATATGGATCTTGAAATCACACAGATTGACTGGGATGGTCTGATCCTTTCCATCCAGTCCGGAAAAGTTGACTGTGCGATCGCCGGAATGTCCATCACAAGCGAGAGATCCCAGTCGGTAGATTTCTCGGATCCGTATTACAATGCAAATATTGTTGCGGTTGTTGCGGCTGACGGATCTTATGCAGATGCAGTAAATGTTACAGATTTTGAGGGTGCAACACTTACCTCTACACTGAACACAGTATGGTATGATGTATTAGACCAGATCACGGATTATGCGACAAAGGATGCAGCGCTTGATACATTTGCATCTATGGTTGCAGCAGTCCATGCAGGAAAAATTGATGGATTTACCTGTGATATGCCTTCTGCAAAATCTATTTTAGTAAGCAATCCGGATTTAAAGATCATCGATTTTGAGGGCGGTACCGGATTTGAGGTCAGCAACGAAGAGACAGACCTTGGTATCCCTTGCCAGAAAGGAAACACAGAATTAGTAGATAAGATCAATGAAGTGCTCGCCGGACTCTCACAGGAGGATAGAGATGCCATGATGGATCAGGCAGTAGCTTCTCAGCCGGTAAGCAACTAATATGGAACAGACAGCAGTTGAAAAAAAAATTGGAAAATATGTCATGGCTTCCATGATCACCATGTTTCTCCAAAGTGCCTACTCTATGATTGACGGTTTATTTGTCAGCAATCTGATAGGTGACACGGCATTATCCGCAGTCAATGTTGCGTGGCCGGTCATTGCAGTGGTAACTGCGATCGGCACCGGCGTTGGATGCGGCGGAGCCGTAATGATGTCAACCAAACAGGGAGAGGGAAAGAACGAAGAGTCGAACATTGTACGGGCAAATGTCATTCTTGCATTATTGGCATCGAGTATTGTGGTTACGATTCTTTTTCTTATTTTACTGACTCCTTTATTGAAATTAATGGGCGCAGAAGGAGAACTTTTAAGGCTGTCACAGATTTATGGAAGGGTAATGCTCACAGGCGGCGTGCTTCAGATCTTATCCTGTGGACTGACACCTCTTCTTCGAAATGACAACCGGGCGGTCAGTGCCATGATGATCATGGTGGGTGGTTTATTTGCTAACCTTGGTCTTGATTTTGTTTTTATGTATGTTTTTCATATGGGAATTGGCGGTGCAGCAGGCGCTTCACTGTGTGCGCAGTTGTTTACGACTGTGTGCTGCCTGATGATTCTTTGCACAAAGAAAACAGATCCAATCCGTCTTTCACAGTTTATGATAAGGAAGGAATACTGGAAAAAAATTTTTAAGACAGCAGTTTCACCGTTTGGAATATCGCTGACCCCTTCTTTATTGATTTTATATCACAACGTTGCGTGTTTAAAATTTGGCGGCGATCTTGCGGTAAATGCATATGCACTCATCAGTTCCACCGTCGGCTCGTACCGTGTGCTTCTGATTGGTGTCGCAGAGGGGATTCAGCCACTTGCAAGTTATGCCTATGGCGCACATGATTTTCATGCGATCCGGAAAATAAGAAACAAGGCGGTCATCACAGCAATGAGTGTGAGTTTCTTCTTATTTATATTTACCATTGCAACAGCCCGGTTTTACCCAGCCATTTATGGATATGAGGGGGAAGCGGCAGAACTTGGGTATCATGCGGTCATGGTGACGGCGGCACAGCTTATTTTTACAGGACTTGTCCGCGTGACCAATTCCTTTTTCTATTCGGTTGGAAAAGATAAATACTCGCTGTTTATGATTTACTTTGATCCACTTATTATGACGCCGCTTACGATCGTGATCCTCCCACGGATTTTTGGACTGGATGGCATCTGGATCACAGCGGTTGTGACGCAGTTTATTTTAAATATTGTGGCATTTGGAATGTTTGCAAGTCACGAAAGACAGATGAAAAGGATGGAAGCAGAGAAAGCACTTGCAGGAAAATGAGAGGGATAAGAGGATTGTACAGCAGACAGGTACATGAAAAAGAACGTAACGAAGATGGCCGGTACACCATCAGAGTTACGTTCTTTTTCCTTTCCCTGATTAATTTGCGTAAATACTACGCATTACATGAAATAAAATGTTTGTTAATGTTTATATAATAGGAAGAAACTCCTATGTAATAAAACCAAAGTTATAAAAAAGTGCAGATTAGAAATCTGTAAGATCAGCTTTTCTCTTCTCTAAGAAGGCACCCATTCCTTCTTTTTTGTCATGAGTATCATTTACAACACCGAAGAGGTTTGCTTCCATCTCAACAGCATTTCTGATATCCATATCGTAACCATTGTTGATCGCTGCTTTTGCAACAGATACAGCGTAGCTTCCTTTGGAGATGATCTTTGCTGCCATAGTTTTTGCAGTTTCCATTAATTCTTCTTTTGCAACAACTTTGTTCACTAAACCGATACGGTAAGCTTCAGCTGCATCAATGTTATCGCATGTGAAGATCATTTCTTTGGCACGTCCCATACCAACTAAACGGGCAAGTCTCTGTGTGCCGCCGAATCCAGGAATGATTCCAAGTCCACATTCCGGCTGACCGAAGATTGCATTGTCAGATGCAATACGGATGTCACATGCCATGGCAATCTCACATCCACCGCCAAGTGCGAAGCCGTTAACAGCTGCGATCGTTACCTGACGCATGTTCATTAATTTGAAGAATGGAACAGAAGCTCTGATACCGAATGCTCTTGCTTCCGGAGCTGTAAAGTTCACCATCTCGGCGATATCAGCACCTGCAACGAAAGATTTGAATGCGTTGTCTTTCTTGTCAGGACCACCGGTTAAAATCACAACTTTGATATCGTCTCTGCCCTCGATCTCTGTTAAAGCTGTGTTTAACTCGTCTAATGTCTCACTGTTTAATGCATTTAATGCTGCTGGTCTTGAGATGGTAAGAACGGCGATCTCGTTCTCCACATCTAATTTTAAATTGTTGAATTCGCTCACGATAATACCCTCCTGAATAGATTGATAAAAAATTAACAATACATGTTATATCTAGAGTACTTCTTTTGAGAGGATTTGTCAATATGAACGTCGATAAACTTTTTCTAAAATCTGTAAAAAATGGAAATTCGCTCCGTTTACATCCGGGGAAATCCTTATTATAATGGGAATATGAGCGAAACATACTTTATGTTATGAAGACTTTGACAATTGCAAAACTTATATAATTTTTTTAAAATTGTTCAAAAGTAACAAAAACATTCAAGACACGCTCCCGCTATGTGTCACTCGCAGCGGTACTAAGAAGCCAGCCACGACTAATGTCGTGTCTGCCTTCTAAGTGCCGGCGGTTCCCCAATGTCTTTCATGTCTTTTGTTACTTTTTCACAATTCAATTTACATTTTGTGAGTTTTGCAATTGAATCTACATTTCACTTTACATTTCACTTGATGTTTATAATTAGTTTCATAATTTGATATTTGAGGATAAAGAGGATTAACACATGATCACAGATTACAATTTACAGATTTTAATAGAGCCGTTATTAAATTGGTTTGCGGGGCATGCCCGTGTGCTTCCGTGGAGGGAAGAACCGACACCGTATCGGGTGTGGGTGTCGGAGATTATGTTGCAGCAGACGAGAGTGGAAGCGGTAAAACCTTATTTTGAGCGGTTTACGAAGCGACTGCCGGATGTGGAGGCTTTGGCGGAATGCCCGGAGGATGAGCTGCTAAAACTCTGGGAGGGATTAGGCTATTACAACCGCGTGCGGAATATGCAGAAGGCAGCCATTCAGGTGATGGAAGAGCATGGTGGAAAACTTCCGGCAGATTATGAGAAATTGTTGAAACTGAAGGGGATTGGTAGTTACACTGCCGGGGCGATCGCCTCCATTGCATATCAGATTCCGGTGCCGGCTGTGGATGGAAATGTATTCCGCATCCTGACGAGAGTGGCTGCGGACGATACCGATATTATGAAGCCGTCTTTTCGCACCCTTCTGGAAAAAGAGCTGCGGGAAGTCATGCAGGGAATGGAGATGCCGGGGGCGTTTAACCAGGCACTGATGGAACTTGGTGCGACCGTGTGTGTGCCGAACGGTGCGCCGTTATGTGAACAATGTCCGTGGAACAGTCTCTGTCTGGCAAGGAAAGAGGGCAGGATCGCAGAACTTCCGGTCAGGACGAAAGCGAAAGCGAGACGTATCGAAAAGAGGACGGTGCTTGTCATCCGGGATAATGATAAAGTGGCAATCCGGAAACGACCGGAAAAAGGACTTCTGGCAGGACTCTATGAACTGCCGAATGTTGAGGGGCGATACTCGCAGGATGAGATTGTTCATCTGGTAAAAGATATGCATCTTTCTCCAATCCGGGTTCAGAAGCTAGAAAATGCAAAACATATATTTTCCCATATCGAATGGCAGATGGAAGGATATGCGGTTTTGGTGGAAGAAGCAGGTTTTGACACTGAGGCAGAGAAAATGGCAGAAAATCATCTCATTTTTGTGGATGCAGAAAAATCTCAGGAAAATTATGCAATTCCGTCTGCGTTTGCCGCTTACGCAAAATATATGGGGATCAGACTTGGAAATGAAAAATTTCTGGAGACGGATTAGAAAGCATGGAAATATTACAATTTCCGGGATAAAAAAGAGGGAGCCGGTGCAATGCACCGGCTATTCATATGAAAAAGATTGTGTATGGAAAGTGAAATGCTTCACTATTTTCTGGGAGGAACCTTGCTTACTGGTTAAGCAAGGCAACCTGATCTACTCAGGTATGAAAAAAAGCTCTATGAAAAATTTTCTTGTTGGCTTAACTTATGCTTAGAGTATAAAGTTGAATTGTGTCTATCGTATGATGGCTTTGTGAGAAATTTGTAAATAAAATATGAACAAAATGTTCAAAATTCAGGCTGTAATAAATAATTAAGAAAAAATAAATTGGCTTGTCATAATAAAATATGTATAATAGGAAAGTACTACAACCGTTTCGCAGTCAGGATACAGGATTGCAGACGATCAGTAAATAATGTTGGAAAATGTTGATATTATAATAAGGAAAGTCAGAGGTAATAAAAGATGTACGATTGCATCGTGATAGGAGCCGGAATTGCAGGGGCAGCCTGTGCCAGAAAACTGGCAGAGGAAGCCGGAAAGAAAGTTCTTGTGATTGAGAGACGAAGCCATATTGGAGGAAACTGTTATGATGTTCCGGATGAATATGGCATTTTAATCCATGAGTATGGTCCACATATTTTCCATACAGGCCTGGAAGAAGTTTATGAATATTTATCTAGATTTACGGAATGGTATCCTTTCGGACATGAAGTGGTAGCAAAAGTGGGGGACAAGCTGATCCCGGTTCCATTTAACTTAAATACGCTGCACATGGTTTATGAGAAGGAAAAAGCAGATCTTCTGGAGAAAAAACTGATCGAAGCTTACGGTGAGGGAAGCCGTGTGCCGATCATGAAACTTCGTGAGAATGATGATCCGGATATCCGCGAGATCGCACAGTATGTCTATGAGAATGTATTTTTGAAATATACCATGAAACAGTGGGGACAGAAGCCGGAAGAAATCAGTCCGGAAGTGACAGGGAGAGTGCCGGTGCTGATCTCTTATGACAACCGCTATTTTCAGGACAAATATCAGGGTGTGCCAAAGGATGGCTTCACACCGATGTTTGAGCATATGTTAGATCATGAGAACATAGAAGTGATTCTGGATACAGACTGCAGGGGTGTCTTAAAGTTTACAGGGAATGAGATCCTTTTTGAGGGAAAACCATTTGCGGGAGATGTCATTTACACAGGAGCGCTGGATGAGCTTTTTGATTGTAAATTCGGCAGACTGCCATATCGTTCGCTGGATTTTCATTTTGAGCATTATGATGAGGAGTCTTATCAGGGACACAGCGTGGTCAACTACACGGTAAGCGAAGATTACACTCGCATTACGGAGTTTAAATTTCTGACAGGACAGAAAAATACAGAAGGAACTACAATTGTAAAAGAATATCCGTTTGCATATACGGGCGCAGTGGGCGAGATCCCCTACTATGCGATTTTAAATGAGGAAAATCAGGCGCTTTACGGGAAATACAGAGCGCTCACAGCAGGACTTCCGAAGTTCCATTTATTAGGCAGGCTTGCAGAATACAAATATTACAATATTGATGCCATGACGAAAAAAGCCATGGAACTGGCAGATGCCATTATGAATCAGTAGGAAAGGTTATCATTATGAAGTTACTTACATTTGCAATTCCATCTTATAATTCGCAGGATTATATGGAACACTGCATCCTGTCTCTGCTTCCGGGTGGGGATGATGTTGAGATTTTGATCGTGGATGACGGATCCAAGGACCGCACCGCAGAGATCGCAGACGAGTACGAGAGAAAATATCCGGGAATCGTGCGTGCCATTCATCAGGAAAATGGAGGGCACGGAGAGGCCGTGAATGCAGGGATCCGCAATGCCACAGGACTTTTCTTCAAGGTTGTGGACAGTGACGACTGGGTGGATTACGAAGCCTATATGAAGATTTTAAAAAAATTGCGTGAACTTGCTGGTGGAGATACCGTGCTGGATATGTTCATTGCAAATTATGTTTATGAAAAAGAGGGTGTACGGCACAAAAAAATCATGCGCTATTCTTCCCTGCCGCAGGATAAGATTTTTACATGGAATGAGGCAGGAAGATTCCACAAGGGACAGTACATTCTGATGCATTCTGTCATTTACCGTACACAGCTTCTGCGGGAATGTGGGCTTGAACTGCCAAAACATACTTTTTATGTGGATAACATTTATGTGTACAAGCCATTGCCAAGCGTAAAGCATATGTACTATATGGATGTTGATTTTTACCGTTACTTCATTGGACGTGATGATCAGTCCGTCAATGAAAAAGTGATGATCGGTCGTATTGACCAGCAGATCAAGGTGAATAAGATCATGATCGATGAGTTTGATCTCTGGAAGATCCCGAATCCAAAACTACGTCATTATATGTTCAATTATCTTGAGATCATCACAGTAATCTCAACGATCATGCTGATCCGTTCCGGCACAGAGGAGAATCTTGAGAAAAAACGTGAGTTATGGAAATATATCAAAGACCATGATATCCGTCTGTTCCACCATTTGAGAAACGGTATTATGGGAAATGCGATGAACCTTCCGGGAAGAGGCGGAAGAAAGATTTCAGTTGCAGCTTACAAACTTTCACAGAAAATTGTTGGATTTAACTAAGGATATGGTGATCATGTATGTACGTTAGACGGTCAAATATGGAAGATATACCGGCAATGATGGATTTATATGCACAGGCAAGGGTTTTTATGCGTGAAAATGGAAATCTAAACCAGTGGGATGAAAATTATCCATCGAGAGAGTTGTTGGAAAAGGATATTGCCTTTGGAAACAGCTACATTGTAGAAGATGATGAGAAGAACCTTGCAGCAACATTTGCTTTTATAAAAGGTGAGGACCCGACTTATTATGGGATTGAGAATGGAGCATGGCTGAATCATGAGCCATATGGAACCATTCACAGACTTGCGGGAAATACTTCTTATCATGGAATTGCCAGTGGATGTATTAGCTGGTGTAAGAGCCAGATTGGAAATCTGAGAGCAGACACCCATGAGGATAATAAAATCATGCAGCATTTGTTGGAAAAGAATGGATTCGTGCGATGTGGAATCATTCATCTTGCAAATGGTGCGCCAAGAATCGCCTATCAGTTTGCCGGAGACAGCGCAGACTACTGGAGTGTGAGGGAAGTTCCTTCCGGTGGGCGTGGATTCGGAATTGCGTCCATGGTACTTGGCATTATCGCACTGGTCTTATTCTTTTCCTTCGTGAATATTCCACTTGCGATTCTCTCGATTATCTTTGGTATCATCCAGTTGACGAGAAAGGCACCAAAAGGGATGGCAATCTCCGGGATCGTCATGAGTACAATCTCATTATTTCTGTTAGTGATTTTCTGGGCTTGTATGTTTGTGTCAGATGCCAGAACAGAAAGCACGGATAGCAGCACTTACTATTATGAAGGTTCAGAAAATGATGATGCTTCCGATGATTATTATGACGGCTTGTATGAGGGGTATCAGCAGGGATACAAAGATGGCTATTATGATGGCTACTATGGCTATACGCCGGATGAAGATTTTTATGATTATACACCGGATGATGGTTTCTTTGGTTATCTTCCAAATGATGATTCTTATAATTTTCATGAGAAGAACGGCATATATTATTAATAAAGAAATGACAGCCGGGGAATCCGTTTGAGACAGAAAAGCAATGGAAAGCAACAATTCGTTATAAAAAGAGCAGCAGGATTTCTGCTGCTTATTTTTGTGTTTACAGGGATCATTGGTATTTGTGTGGAAAAAAAGGACAATAGGATAAGAGCAGACAGTGGGATGGAGACAGAGAGAATGGCAGAAGAGAACACGAAAGCAGCATCAGGAAAAATCAAAGAGGAGGAAGTTAAGAAAGTGGCTTTGACATTTGATGATGGACCAAATCCGGATCATACGGAGAGACTTTTGGAAGGCTTGAAAGAGCGGAATGTGAAGGCAACTTTTTTTCTTCTGGGTGCGGAGTGTGAAAAATATCCCGAGATCGTGAAGAAAATCCATGCAGACGGACATCTTATCGGCGTTCATTCCTATGAACATGTGAATCTTTCCAATCTCACGGATCAGGCGGCGATGGAGCAGGTGGACAAAACAGACCAGATTATTTTTGGACTGACCGGAGAACATGCGCAGTATATCAGACCGCCTTACGGCTGCTGGAAATGCAATCTTGATTATGAGACAAAAATGATCGAGGTGTTGTGGGATGTCGATCCGCTCGACTGGAAGACAGATAATTCCAGCGTCATTGCAAAGCGTGTCATGGATAAAGTGCAGGAAAATGATATCATTCTGCTGCATGATGCCTCGGAATCATCGGTAAATGCAGCATTTCAGATTATTGATGAATTGCAGGGAGAGGGATATTCGTTTGTGACGGTCGAGGAATTGATACTGGAATAAACAGGTTCGAGCGTCAGGTGTATAAAAGGTATACACCTGAAAAACGTTAGCGTAAAATTTGCCCGGATCATGAAAAAAGAGATTAATTTACAAATGTAGAATGAAATGCTATGATAACAGAAACAGAGGTAACACATTGTATATTGTGTTACCTCTGTTTCTTGCTTTGTATATCGGACAGAGTTTCCATTACTTAACCCCTTTTTTTAAAAAATTTATTCAAGTATGTGAGGAGAAAAAATATGAACACAGCTCAGCCAATCCGCTCAGAACAGGAACTGAAAGATTTTATGAACTTTTATGAACAGGTACAGTATCATCCGAGAAATCAACTGCTGCTTACGATGGGGCTGAATACCGCATTGCGAATTTCGGATCTTCTTTCTTTACAGTGGAAGCAGGTATATGACTTAGAAAACCGGAGCGTAAGAGAACATCTGCTTCTTGTGGAGGCAAAGACCGGAAAAGCATCGAATATTTATTTGAATGAAAAAATAACTGTCCAGCTGCAAAAATACTATCAGTTTTTAGCGTCTGGACGCAGTTTTGAGATCAGCGGGGATGCGTATCTTTTCTGTGGAAAAGACGCAGATCCAATCTCAAGGGTACAGGCTTACCGGATTATCCGCAAGGCGGCAGAAAACAGCGGTCTAAGCGGCGTGATAAGCCCGCATTCCTTGCGGAAAACATTTGGATATTATGCGTGGAAACAGGGAGTCCCACCGGTACTTCTCATGGAGATTTACCATCATTCCTCTTTTGACATCACCAAACGTTATCTTGGGATCGAGCAGGATGACAGGGACGAGGTTTTCCGCAAAATCTGTTTATAAAGGACAGGATTTTCTTTCCAATAAAATATCTGAACAATATGCATTGTGATCAATGTGACTCCATGATTCAGGAACGCAAAACAGAGGTAACACAATATACAATGTGTTACCAGTATCTGAAACGGATGGAGTACCGTTTTTAATATACGCAGTATTTATGGAAAAATACAAAGCCACATGGAGGTTACAATGCTTAAATTATCTTTAAAACCGGGAGAATACATTGATATAGGAGAAAATATCCGTGTCGTTTTTTCCGGCGGTTCTGCAAATAACATTCATCTTCTTGTAGACGCACCACGCGAATACAATATTGTGCGCAGTAATTCCATGAAGCAGAAGGACAAAAAAGAATACTATCGTGAGCAGACAATCTCTGAGGAAGCAAAGCGTGAGATTGCAGAAATCTTAATGCGTGAGAAACACGCAGCTTCTGAGATAACGGACAGACCGGCTGCAAAAAAAGCCATTTACACAGTCAGCCACAGACGGTAATAATGCCATGCTAACCTAGGGGCGTGGTTTATTATACAGGCACTTTGTGCCAAAATCCTGATTTTTTCAGGAAAAAGGGAATGGAATCCCGAAAATAAAAAATTATTTTAGCGGCAGAATGACCGCAACACACGGAGGTAAAAATTATGGTAGTACAACACAACATGCAGGCAATGAACGCCAACAGAATGTTAAACGTAACAACAGGACAGCAGGCAAAATCCACAGAGAAGTTATCTTCCGGTTACAGAATCAACCGTGCAGCAGATGACGCAGCAGGATTAACAATTTCTGAGAAAATGAGAAAACAGATCCGTGGTCTTGATCAGGCTTCCACAAATGCACAGGACGGTGTTTCTTCTGTACAGACAGCAGAAGGTGCTTTGACAGAAGTTCATTCTATGTTACAGAGAATGAATGAGTTGGCAGTTCAGGCAGCTAACGGAACAAATGCTGAATCTGACCGTCAGGCAATCCAGGATGAGATCGATCAGTTAACAACTGAGATCGACCGTGTCGCTGAGACAACAAAATTCAACGAAATCTATTTGTTAAAGGGAGATAAAGGAACAAAGACAATTAATCTGGAAGCACATGATGCAGGATTAAAGGGAACTCTCACAAACAATGGGGATGGTACAGCTACCTTTACAATGGATGCTATTAAAACTGGAGATAAAGTTGCTATTGGCGGTAAGACATATACAATTGGTTCTACTGTTGATGAGGCAAAAGCGTTGATTAAAGCACCAGCAACAGGAACAGTTGATGTTCAGATTGGGGATAAGACTTTCAAGATTGACAATACTGGTAAGGTAATGGATGCTGATGGAAATCAGTTATATGTTGAGACAAAAGATGGACAGACGGCAGCTGCGACATTTAGTGCAACTTCAAATTTAACCACAACTCAAAAATTTAATAATGATCAGGGTGTTGCTACAGATAATAGAGCAGTATCAGTTGACAACTTAAAATCTTATGTAAAGGGTGGAGTAACAGTTAAAGTTGGTACAGAATCTGCAACCGCTATGACAGATGTTGCTGGTGCAGCCGATGGTGTAGATGATAATGATGTAACACTCATCACAAAACAGAAAGCATATGAGCTTGCTGGTAAAGAACTGCTCGCAGCGAATAGTATCGGAGATACAGAAGGTCATGCATCAGTAAAGAATGGTGATGATACAGACCTTGCTTTTGATAAAGGTGATGGTTCCTTCAAGATTAATGTTGCACAGGCAAAGGTTGCCAACACATTAAGCTTCAATTTACATGTAGGTTCTGATGCAGATCTTACAAATAAGATTCAGGTTAACATTGATACCATGAATTCTGATTTCCTTGGAATCAAGGGATTAAACGTTAAAGATGAGAATGGTTCTGCTGCAACTTACGCAGTAGACGCAATTGCAGATGCAGTAGCAAAAGTTTCTTCCCAGCGTTCCGCTCTCGGTGCTGTTCAGAACAGATTAGAGCATACAATCGACAACTTAGACAACGTTGTTGAGAACACAACAGCAGCTGAATCCCGTATCCGTGATACAGATATGGCTGAAGAGATGGTTAACTACAGCAAGAACAACATTCTTGCACAGGCAGGTCAGTCTATGCTTGCACAGGCAAACCAGTCTACACAGGGTGTTCTTTCTCTGTTACAGTAATTACAGATACCATAAGACAAACAACAACAAAAAGCCTGGCCGCATCAGCGGTCAGGCTTTTTTGTTGTTGTGCGCCTAGCAGCGCACGTCAACTATTGAAACCGCCGTGTACCGAACGGTACGCACGGTGGTGTGACAGGACGGCGGTTAGTCACGTCTCCTGCTCGATTATTCGGAATGAACAGTAATATATTTTTGTTTTCGACTGTTTGGCTTATCTGGAATAGTCATTTTAAGCTGACCACTTGCCAGTAGAGGATTCAAATATTTTCTTGTAAAATAAGTGAGATTTCGATAACCAATAAACGAGCAAATTTCTTGTTTGCTTTTTTCTGTTATACAAAAATCCAAGACTGCGTGTGCTATATATTTCTAAATATCCAGGCAGTTTTTCAGTTTCACTGACGATTTTGCGTAGACCACTTCCACGGCGTTCCATGTATTTCATGCGGTGGAACAGGTCAGCAATCACAGAGTTCCGCCGATTCCATTAGAAAAGGAACTGACACTTTTTAACCAGCCTTTGGGTTTCTTTATATTATACCCATAAGGAACGTTTATTTCAATGATAGGCACAAAGAGTTCAGAGAAAATATTTTGGATAGTGGAGGATGTTCTGCAGTGCTATAGCTGCAACTTTTTTACCTCGTCCAGTGAAAGACCTGAAAATATGGAAATGTCTTCCGGGGATAGTTTATTTGATTTTAACATTCGTTTAGCAGATTCAATAGAAGATTGAAGAGCAGCGTGTTTTTGACCTTCAAGAAATCCTGCCTCGCGTCCAGCTTCAAATTCAGCCTTTCTAAGCTTCTTTTCTTCTTCCTCTTTATCATATTCAAATATACTCATACTGATAACCTCCGCGCGGTTTTTTCGAAGAAAATCCGCAAGAATATTATTTTTAATACAATCATCTACGGCATGATTGATGGCAGTATTTAAGTCCATTGTCGATTTGTTCTGACGTACCTGTGCGACAAATTGTGAATATTCCCTTAAAGTCTGGCAATGTTCCATCAGATTATAATTATGCCCTTCATTAACATTAAAAGTTTTTACCACGAGTTCTAAATTTGGTTCGCCGTGAAGATTTTCATATGCGTCCGAAAGTCTGCTAACTGAGAAATCTGGAAATGGTTCAATACCATTATAAAACACAATAAAGTTTGGCGCAGGAATTTTTTGCGGCGTAGATGCATATAGGGACGATTTGTCGATCAGTTTTTGGTATTCACTCGAAATATAAAATAAATCTCTGAGTGGAATGTTTGGGTTAATGGTAGACTGATGTTCATATAATGATACATTTGTGTCCATGATAAAAGACAGATCATTTTTAATTCCCATGTAAACTGCATTTTCTAAAGTTACAATTTCCAGATCATCCGGGTTTTGGTAATTTGTTTCATTCACTGCATTGTATAGTGAAAGCAGATGCTTTTTATCGGAAAAAAGCATACGAAATACCGTATCTTTGTGTTTCTGGTTTGCCACTGGACGGACAATCTGATTATTTTTGTGTCGAATTTGTTTCTTTCGTGCCATAAATAATTCCTTTCGTGTAGCTGGTGTGTTGTAGAAAAAGTTACAACAAATAAATGGTGCAGGAGAAACCACACTCTTTTTACATCTCCTGCTTTTAAATTAGTAACGGGATTTTAAAAGCATAGATACAAAAAGCGGTGTACTCCCCAAAATGGTACACGCATAAGAATATTAATGACAGAAATGTGTCACACAGACTTTACAATCGCAGACTGCAATGAAGGGGAAACGGTCTGGCGACTGTTGATATATGCTTTGCCACATTGTAACATTTATAAACATGCGGATGCAAGCAGATTTTTATACTATTTTTATTTGTTGGAATACGATATAATATAAAGTGATCATAGGTTTACACTCTCTGGCAATTAGCGCACAAAAAGGAGAAAAATAACATGGCAGGTCTTATTTTTAAAATTACAATAGAAGATACCCATCCACCAGTATGGAGAAGAATTATATTCCCGGAGCTGGCAAGTTTTCAGGATTTGCATGATGTAATACAAACAGCTTTTGGCTGGGATGATGATCATTTACATATATTCAGTACACAGGAACTGGAAATTGTGGGAGAGGATGTGGATGCATACAAGGATTTTGTTATGGAGGATATAGCATCTGTAGGTGAGATTTTTCACTATGTTAAATCCATGCGTTATATCTATGATTTTGGAGATGAATGGAAACATAAAATTGTTTTTGAAAAAACAATGGAAAATTACAATGAAGATTTTGCAACGGTTTTAAAGGCGAAAGGGGAGAACTTTGAAGAAGATACAGGCGGAATCTGGTATGATGTTCATCAGACACAAGCATATAATATTGATACAGTGAATGCAAAGCTTGCAGGGATGCATTTTACAAAAGTTTCCATGGCAGAAAGAGACCGGAAAATGGTGAAACATATTTTTGAAATGAAGGAAAATTATAATAAATTCAGACAATTATTCCGCCAACAGGCAGAAGATTTGTTGAAGAAACTGGATAAACAGGCAGAAGAAAAACAAAAGTCAGTGATGCACAATATGATGGATGAATGGAGCAGCTTTTGCAAAGGGCAGGATAAGGCTTTTGTTTGTCGGAGAGCTCCACAAAAAACAAGTAGGGAAATGTTTATGTGCTTGACGGAGAAAGAAGCTTCCGATTACGCAAAGTATTTAAAAATATCTGAGGATGAATTAGCTGGCAGGGAAGTCAGGAATGTAGTAGCTGAGACATTAAGACTACATCCGGAATATTATCTTTATGTGTTGGACAAGCATGATATTACACAATTACAAAAATTTCAAAAGTTTGAAGAAAATAAAAAGTATCAAATGGCATTTGATACAGTAGGGAGAGCAATTGCACTTGGTCTGTTAAGTGTGAAAGCACCGGAAGGAACGCAGGCATCATATCTGTTTCCAGCATCTGATTTTGATGAAATTTTTTCTTCGATATTGAATCTGGATTGGAAAAAGATCTGTAAGAGAATCCAGGATATATCAGCAAAATTTGAAAAAGTACTTCTTTCCTATGGAATGATCGAGATGGATGCATTTTATCAGATATTTACAAACGCATGGGGAGAACAGCTTTCAAAAGAAGAATTTGAACGATATGTGTATTGGCATGGAAATTTTGGAATGCATTTTAAGACAATGACACATGCATATACCGGAGAAAAATTTGCTGTAATGTGTGATATGGATGCAGTGAGTATTGTGGAAAAGCGTGATAAGTATGCGAAAAACCTTCCATACCGGAAATTTAGTGCAAAAGAGATGGAAGAAATAGCCACATACAGTTCTAAATCAGATGAATGCTGGCATATGCTGGGAGAAACGTTACATGATCAGTATGGTTACGACGTAGAAGAAACCGAGGAAATGATCGACCACCTGCGGAAAATTGTCATGGAAGGAAATGGAGTACAGGAGCTATGGGATGTTTTTCAGGACGAAGAATCAACACTGATCGAACAGGTGGAAATGTGGCAGTGTCTTTTAAACGCAGAGCTGGAGACGCATCTTCCTATGTTAAATGGATATTCAAGAATGGAATATGAAAAGAAGACTGGTACAAATGCATTTTCGATTATGCTTTTTGACGAAAGCCGTCTGGATAAAGATATAAAACGCGATACCGGATTACAAAAGCTGCCATTGAAAACGCAGGAAATGATTTATCGTGCGTTCTTTGAAAATATCATAGGCAAGGATAGGATTAAAGCGTTAGAACAGGTAAAGAAGAAAATCCAAACGGAAAATGACGGTTTGAATTTCCTGTGTAGATTACCAAGATTATTGACACAACAGGGGTTGACGACGATTGAACGTGTGAACAACGCGGGATAACGTGGGAAACCCCGATTTTATTGGGGATAAGCCGATTTTATCAAAGAAAAAATGTGAGCTTGTGACATTGATTTTGAGAAAATCCAAAACAGCAACGTCACACGTTGAAGTGCAAAAGTGAAAATTAAAAAATGCAGAGTTTAAGCCATTTATAAAAAATAGGACAATAATAATGATAGGATTGTACAAGTATTGTCACATTGATGAAAAATGCGTTATAACGGTTGCGTTATAACGTTATTTTTTAATATAAAAATCGTCAGATGCCTTGTAAAATGGGCGTTATAGAAAAAACACATGTTTCTGGAAGTAATCCAAAAGCATGTGTTTTTTTCTATAACGCAAAGGGACAAATCGTACGGCTACTTTTTATGTGTCCCATTGCACTGTTTTCAATGCTTTAAGGCACTTTTTATTCAAATATTTTCCTAAAAAGCAAAGGGACAAAAAAGAGTTAAAAATAACCCATATTAAGTAATTTCATACAGTGTTTTATCTGACTTTGTGATTGATAATGTTTGAGCGGTCTGATTTGTTTTTTTTATGCGATTATATTTAAGTTTTAACATCATTAATATATCTTCTTTATCATTATCGGATAGACACCTAAATTGCTCGATAAATTGTCTTTCGCTATCTCGTATATTAGAGTGTGAAGGAGACTCTGATATTTGAGATTCCCCGAAAAGTATATAATCACACGAACACTCTAAAGCCTTTGATAATTCCATAAGTGCAGTTGCCGATGGGAGAATTTTTCCATTTTCAATTTCACTGAGGTTTCCTGTTGAGATCCCAGTAGCTTCTTTAATCTGTTTCCCTGTTATATTAAGTTGGTTTCTTCGCTCTTTAATTCTTTGACCTATCATATTATCCATGTTTCCTCCAATCTCTAAAATAAGAAAAACTCTAAAAAACGAGTTGACAAAACTCGTATATTAGAGTAGTATTATTTTAGGGTTAGAAATAAACCAACCAACAAAATAACACATCGCCTAAATCAAGGCAATACAAAACAGCCGTTCGGCTGGTTGGCAAAAGTAAGTCCTCCGTTTCAGGAGAAATAATAAGTAAGTGTTTTTTGAGATTCCATAGCAGAGTTGGCGCTCTGCCATGGAAAGTGATCCGAACATTGAGTTGGCGCTCAATCGGATCGCATCATCAAATGATGATGATTTAATAAGTTGGTTCCATATGGATATTACAGAACAAGCCTGGCAGCTTTTTACATTCTGTATATGTCCTGGAGCCGTTTTGGTAGGAAATGAAATGTACAAAATCAGGACTTTTTATACAAAATCAGGATGATTTTATCCTGTATTGATATAAAAACGTCCAATTTCATTCCCACCTGCATTTTAACACAAGGTACCACAAACTTCCATTATGTTATACCTTTTTACCTTAAAAAAATGGAAAAAAATGGAAATAATTCTTAGGATTTTTGACAAAAGAGGGAGATAAGGTGGCACAAATGAAATTCCCCGGCAGATAGAACCGCCGGGGAAAGGGCATCAGGTTACCTGATGCAGTAGGAAATCGATTCCTTAAGTGGTGAAACCACCTTGGTCATGTGAAATTTCCGAGAATCTGAACACGATTTTGGTAAAGGGCATTCAAATTCTGAAATAACACAATCTGCTTCTTTCTTAGAGGAAACCTGTTTCCAACTAAGCTTGAAGTTATCGAAGGAAGTAGCCACGAGGAATCACCTCCTTCCTGGATTTGAAAAAATCCATATGAACATTTTAACACAGGAAATCGAGAAGGAGAACATTTTTTCTCAGAAGATGAAATAGTCAGATGGCTATTGGAAGAGGAGGGAGAATGAAAAACGGAAAACATCCAACACTTGCACAAAAGAAATTTATGAAGAGCCACGGACTTGATCCAGAGAATCATCTGGTCGTTAAAAATACACAGGAATTTCTTGAGGTAGTCAGTAAGATGGCATTGAAAAAACAGCAGATTATGGGAGTGAAGGCTCGCACTAAGAAAATTTTTTATGAAAATCATTGAAATGGAACGTTAAAAAATATTTACTCTGACATATTCAAAATGTAACAAAGCATGAATGAGAAAGGATGGTTTTATGAAGTTTGAACTTGGAAATATTATAGAGCGTCATCCGTATAGACCTCTGCCAGAGGCTGAGAAGCAGGGACTGACAGAGGAAGAAATATTCCGAAAAGAGTATGGATTATATACAGATTTCGTTTATCACCGTAAATGGGTTGAAAAATTTAAAGAGATTTACGGACGTGAGCCAAAACCGCTTTAATTACAGCTTGATCATGATTTATACAGGTCGAGTAGCAGGCTTCCATAATGTCACTGGCAGCGATTCTGATGATTCCTTCAAGGTTATCAGGAAGATCTTTATTAATGGAAGGATCATTGAAAATGTGAATGGAAAGATTTTCCTGAAGCGTTTGAAGATCAAAGGAAAAGTTTTCAGAAGTATCGTCTTGGATTTTTGCTAAAATAGCTTTCATTTGGCTTTGTTTAATCATGATAAAAAACCTCCTATGCATTTAATAAAGTAAGAATAACACAAGGCGGTGATAAATACGAGCATAAAGAAAAAAAAGCCAAAATATTCAAAGGTTGGGAAAAAGATAAAAAAGGGGCTGATTGACAAAAACATGACGGCAAGGGAGCTGGCAGATCAGGTGGGAACCAGTCCACAGTATTTAAACAAAATCATTCATGGAGTCAGACCTGGAATTAAGTATCTGGCAGAGATCAGCAGAATATTAGAAATTGACCTTGCAGCATGAAGGGAGTGGGCAGATGGCTGAGGTTTATATAAGTTTAGCGGAAGCAGCAGAACTGGAGAATGCTGAATATGAGATTATAAAAAAACGTGTTCAGCGAAACCCGGAGAAGTTTCAGCTACGAAAAGAACGACGTGCGGATGGTGGAAAAGATTTATCCATGATTGCCTTATCGTCACTTTCCAAGAAAGCTGTAGCTGCATATAAGGAGCGTCAGAAGCTTGCGGAAGTTCCAGTTGTTCCTGAAATGGAAGAAATGGAAGTGCCTGTGGAATCGGAAATACCCTGGTACGTTAATGAGGATGTCGATTACTTCATGGAGAAGCATAAGACCGAGTGGTACCAGGCAATGGAGCTTGGAAATATTATCCGGGAGTTCCTCAACTACGACAGCGCAGGGCGGACGGAGTTTGCCGAATACTTCGCACAGGAGCGGCTTGGGAAAGGGAAACGTACCTTATACCGGTACGCCAAGAGCTATCTGGAAGCGTCTGCATGGGCGGACAAGCTCCATAAAGAAGACGGTGGGAATTATGAATTTTTCAAAGTCCTGTGTCTGTGCCGGAAGCCGAAGGAAGCAGGAACATTTCCAAGTTTCACGCCAGAAGTGAAGGACACCATTCAGAGGATATGGTTAAACAGGGATTTCGCAAGGAATCAGGGTACCAGAGAAATGTTATATACGAAATTAAAAGCGGTAGCAGCCGTTAATGGGTGGGAAAAGATCCCTTCTTATCAGTCAGTAGCAAGATACATCAGTTATCTGATGGAGGATGAAAGACTAAAAAATGCATGGTACCTGGCAAGCCGGGGCGAACGAGAATATAAGAACAAAGTCATGGTCAAGGGCGAACGTAACACGAAAGACCTTAAAGTGATGGAGGTAGTCATGGGCGATGAGCATACATTCGACTGTTGGGTTGCTTATACAAATCCAAATGGTAAAGTCACAGCAATCAAGCCTCATTTGTCGGCGTGGATTGATATACGGAGCAGGATGATCATGGGAGACGTGATGTGCAAGGACGCTAACAGCGACATCCTGAAGGAATCACTTTTAAAGATGATCTACCACGATGCGGATGGTGTTCCGGAATACATTTACATAGATAACGGTAAAGATTATACAGCCAAGAACATGACAGGCTTTGACAGGAATGACCGCCAGCGTACTGGATTCGATGATACCGCAGTTGGATTTTATAAATCCATTGGGATAAAGGATTTTCACCGGGCGCTTCCATACTACGCCTGGGTAAAAGGACAGATCGAGAGATTCTTCGGAACGGTCTGTAAACAGTTTTCCAAATGGTTCACGAGCTATACCGGAACACTGACCGGATCAAAGACCTTCGCCAAGGTGGAAAAGGATATTAATGGAATGCTGGAGCGTGGGGAACTTCTCACAATGGATGAGTTTTATCAGGCATGGACGAAATGGCTGCATGAAGTCTACATGGTAAAGCAGAGCAGTGCATTAAAACGTCAGGGTGAGGAGTATCTGACACCAAAGAGCTGTTTCGAGAATGCGGACAGATATTTCAAGGCAGCCCCTCCGAAGAGTTATGCAACGATTCTGATGATGAAATCAGAGCACAAGTTTGTTTACAACGTTGGAATCAAGCTTGGAGGATACACTTACAGATCAGATGGACTGTGTGATTATATTAACGATTATGTAGATGTGAAATATGATCCGCACGACATGGCAACCATTTATGTTTTCCGCAATGGAAAGCAGGTCTGTGAAGCTTATTCACAGGAGCTTCTTGTATTTGCATCGGAGAATGGGGTTGAACAGAAGGCTCTTAAGGAACATCTGGCATTTCAAAAACGGCAGATTGCGAAGGACAGCAAGATTGTGGAGGATGCCAATGTACCACTCAGCGAGATCAATGCCCAGTGGAAAGGATATAACGAGGCTACTGGTGGAATAGGTCTGATGATTGGAAAGAAAGGCAGTAAAAATGCCAATGTTGTGCAGATGCCTGTGGATAACACGTTTAAGAATGGATTCCGCGGCGGAAAACAGAAGGCAGAACAGCCGGAAGAAAACGAGTATATGGCACGCAAGGCAGAGGAAGCCTTAAAAGCACTGCGTGCGTTATGATCATAATTTTTGTCACAAATAATGAGGAAGGATGGTTAATTTATGGAAGCATTGAAGACATATACACAGGAAAAGACACTTGCAGAACGCGTGAATGAGATTTTGGCAGCGGAAAAAATGAACAAGCAGGAGCTGGCAATGAAGCTTAACATTTCAAGATCAATGATCAGCCAGTATCTGAACGGAAAATATAATTCCAATCCGGAAACAATCGAAGCGCGCCTGAAAGAGTTTATCGCAGCCTATGAAAATGGCACTGCTGACATCATGGCGGTTCCGGACACAATGATCAATTCAAATGTACAGCCTGCGAAGCTGGGTGTGACTGGTGGAGTGAAACCGAAGATCCAGTACTTTGAATCCACGGATTACGTGCAGACCATTGGACTGTGCACTTCGTGCCAGAAGGAAGTCGGCATAGGGATTGTGGTTGCCCGGTCGGGATACGGCAAAACCCACGCTCTTAGAAAATACGCCACTATGCCACGCGTGGTTTATATCGAAGGCAATGAGAACATGAACTGTAAGGATATTGTCCGCAGAATCGAGGGCAAAATCGGAATGCAGAGAAGTTATGGAAGCATTGACGAGAGAACCGAGCGGATCATTGAGTTTTTTAATATCAATCAGGGATATCTCATCATCATGGACGAGGCGGACAAGCTTATTAATAAGTATACGCAGAAAAAGATTGAACTTCTGAGAAATATCAGTGACGGTGCCAAAGTCGGACTGGTGCTTGCAGGTGAGCCGGTACTGGAATCACTTCTGAAACAGTATGATGCGCGATTTGCTAACCGGATGGACTTCTATTACAAGCTCCGCGGACTGTCAGAGGAAGAAGTAAGGGATTATCTGGAAGGATATGATGTGGAAGAAGGTGCGATGACAGAGTTCTTAAGCCGGGCAAGAAACACACAGACCGGATGCTTCCGACTGCTGGACAGAACTTTAAATAACGTCATCCGTATCTTAAAGGACAGCGGACAGAGCACGATCACGACAAAGGTGATCAGCCAGGCATCCAGCATGATGATGTTATAAAGGCGGTGGTCTTATGAAAAGGATTGTTTCTATATTAATGGCATTGATCGTTGCAGTACAGCCGGTGATGACATCGGGAGAACCGCAGGAGCCAGCAGAGACAGATGAAATAGACGAGACAGTGGAGGTGCAGGGACAAGTGGAGATCAGCAGTGTAAATGGGATTAATATCTTTAAACTGCCGGAAGAAACGGATATTCCGGAAGAATACCAGAACTACTGTATAGAAATCGGAAAGCAGTATCATATCTGCCCGGAGCTTTTAATGGCGATGATCGAGCAGGAGAGCTCCGGCAGGGCAGACGTTGTGAATGAGACTGGAGACACAGGACTTTTACAGGTAAATCCAAAGTGGCATAAGGAACGGATGGAGAGGCTTGGAGTGTCGGATCTGACAGATCCATATTCGAACATTCTCGTGGCAGCGGATTATCTGGAAGAGCTGTTTCAGGAAAGCGACGGCGACATTTATCTGGTGCTCATGAAATATAACATGAAACACGGAAGGGCAGAGGAGCTGTTCTATAAAGGAAAGTTTTCAGAGTATTCCGTGTTGGTAGAACACAGGGCAAGGGAACTGCAGGAGCTTCATGACATAAAGGCAGGGGGAGCGAAAAAATGACAAGAAGGATTTTGATTGAGATAGAAGCGGAAGGTTCGGAAGAACTGTTTCCGGAGATCATGAAGCTGGTCATGCAGCATGTGGACATGAACTGCAGGTTCAAGGTTGACCAGAGCATCATCCCGGACATTCTTCCGGGAAGAACTTCCGGAGTAAAGGTACCGGACTTTACGCAGCGTGGAATGAAGTCGTATGAAAAAGGAGTACAGGAAGCATTGCTCAACAATGGAAGGAGCGTGGCAGAAAATGGCTAGTCCTACGATCAGGATGTTATGGGGGATCGCAAAATCCCCTGAACTTGGAATGACAGACGAAGAGCTGCATCTGCTCGTACTGTCACATACAGGAAAAGACAGTATCAAGCAGCTGAACAAAAGGGAACTTGGAATGATGGTGTCCGTTCTGGCAGACATGAAGGATTCAGCCAAAGGAGCAAAGAACCGGAAACGTCAGACCGGGAATCCTGCAACGGTCAACCAGCGGAAAAAGGTCTATAAGCTGGCAGAATCACTTGGATGGACGAAAAAGGCAAGAATAAACGGATTCTGCAGAAAGATGTTCGGAGTGGAGAGTGTGGACTGGCTGAATTACATGCAGTGTTCAGACCTGATCGAAGCTTTGAAGAGCATGGTGGAAAGGATGGAAAAAGAGGATGGAAAATAACAAGGAATTGTTAATGCGTCAGCCGGATGGAACGGAAGTGGAATTTGAAAAAGCTATTGTGGTCAATCTGCAGGGGAAATATGATGCGTCCGTACACTTTTTTAATTGTGAAGCAGAGGATTTCCTGAGTGCCGCATATGCAGTGCTTACTATTTTGGACAAGTTTGGAATAAAAGACGAATTTCTCAGCCGGTACGATGAAAATTCCTCAAATTGTAAAATCTATGGAGGAAGATACAATGGCGGAGATGAAGATTGTCCGGAATGAGAAAGGCGTATTTTTTGAATTCAAGGATGCGGATATGACGGACCGTGTAGTGATGTGTGGTGCACTCCAGCAGACCATCGGACTGGAAGCCTATAAGCGAGGCATGAGCATGGATGATGTGAGGGATAACATGCTGGAACTGCATCTTAAGGCAATGGAGCAGTTGAAAGAGCAGGCAGACAGAGAGGAGAGTTGAAATGGCAGCTAAGAAAAAGAGAATGACACAGAAGGAGAAAGATTTAAACCGGGCATGGAAGAAAGAAATGCAGGAAAAGGGGATCCTTCCACCGGATAAGAAAAGACTGAACCGCAGAAAGTTTATTGAAGAGGTCAGAGATGAATGGAATGCAAAGGATCAGGACTGTTATATCTGGGATTTTTATCTTATGAGGGCTGTTTCATATATGATGTCGCAGACTGACAAACGATTAAATCCATCACCTGAGGCGGTCGGAGTTGCAAAGCTGTTAAAGGCAGCCATGAAACTGAAGGAGTTCCAGGACAAGATCAAAAGTGAAGGGCGTGAGGATTACACGATTACAGAGGAATATGAGTATATCAAGGAAGTCCTCAAAATGTAGGAGGTGAGGAAATGCGAAAGAATGTCTATTATTGTGACCGCTGTGGATGTCAGTTGGAAGATTCCGGTACCAAGATTGTGCCACATTACTTTGACTTTATTACCGAAGATCTGACAGTACCGATAAATAAGGACATGGAAAACAGACACTATTGCATTGACTGTACCATGGAAGCATTGGAGTTTCTGGAACCGAAAAAGAAGCCAGAAAAGAAGCTGGAAGAAAATGCACAGAAAAAACCTTTGGATTCCGGAAAAGTCATGGCACTGCATAACGCGGGATGGGATAATGCCAAGATTGCGGATGAGCTGGGTGTAAGAGAACGGCAGGTTTACATGTGTATTTATTATCAGGAGAACAAAAAGAGCCTGACACAGGAGGAAAATCATGAGTGAGAGATATAAAAAACTGACAAGCCACGGAGCGATCAGCATTCCGGTGGCAATGAGAAGAGATATCGGACTGCAGGGCGGAGATCCTATGCAGGTATCACAGGAGGGCGGCAGGATCATCATCGAGTCATATGTTCCACGCTGTGTTTTCTGTGGGAATACAGAAAACGTGAAGAAAATTGAAGGGAAGGGAATCTGTGCATCCTGCGCACGGAAAGCAATTGCACTTTTGGAAGGAGGGAAAGACTGATGTATGAAAATGAGAATGTGGAGCAGCTTGTAAGCCAGGCAGTAGCGCTTGACAAGGAACAGAAATACTGCAAAAGAAAACTTGATACAGTAAAAGCAAAGCTCCAGAGCAAGGGACTTGCAATGATCGATGACAGAAATGTGAAGTATATTAAGTTTTATTCGGAGGATGGCTCTGTAGCAGTCGGGGACAGTTATAAAATGGACGTCCTGCGACCGGATAAATTAAAAGATATCCTGTCGGAAGACCTCTGGAAAGCAAAAGTAAAGGAAAGCACCGAAACAAAGTATTCTTATGATCCAAAGTTTGAGCAGATGTTGAAGGCTGTTTTTACGGGAGATTATACGTTTGAGTGCAGTCTTGAAGAATTTCTTGATGAAATGTCCGTTAAACCGGACAGTAAACAGAAAAAATTGCTGCTTAAGAAATTAAAAGGCGATTATGCAAAAGACAGGGAGACGCTGCTGAGTGTATTCGGCTACGAAGATGATGACACTGCTCCGGATTTTGAGGTGGAGCTTTATTATATCTACAAGATTAAAAATGGAGAGCTTATCCGGACATTTCTTCCGGAGGAGTGTCTGTCACAGACGATCGAGGACATTAAGAAGTGTCTGGTCGTCGAATCCAAAACAAGTATCACAACTGATTATGACAATGAATAAGGAGGAAAAGTCATGAGTGAAATTTCAAGTGAAGCAAAAAAAGCAGGTGTTTTAGAACCGGAGAAACCGGTATCTGAAATGACAGAGGAAGAATTAAAGGCTTTCCGTACATCATTTGATCCAGACGAGATGGGATTTGATGGAACAGAAGGTATTGATGAGGAGGGTGAGAGCAATGGCAGTAACTAAACCGGAAGTACATAGAATGATCTCAAAAGTTAACTTTTCCGATTCCAACCGCAAGCCGGAACAGATCAAGTATCTGGTAAAGCATTATGTAGGTGCAACCGGCGGAGCAGAGGCAAACTGTAAATATTTTTACGATAAGTTCCGCGGAGCTTCTTCACACTTCTTTGTAGGTCACAACGGCGAAATCTGGCAGTGTGTTGAGGAAAACGATACTGCATGGCATGTAGGAGCTTCCAAGTACAAGCATAAGGAATGCCGGAACAGCAACTCTATCGGCGTAGAGTTGTGTGTGAAAAAGGATGCTGACGGCAAGTGGTATTATACGGAAGAAACCAAGAAGGCAGCGGTTCAGTTATTCGCCTATCTGATGGAAAAGTATAATATTGATGCAGAGCATGTACTCAGACATTATGATGTTACCGGAAAGGCTTGCGGAGAACCGGATGTCCGAAAAGGCAATAAGGAATGGGCACAGTTCAAAAAGGATATTGTCGAGTATGGGAAAGAAGCAGAACCGGAACAGCCAACAGCACCGGAGCAGACGACTGCTCCAACACAGAATGCAGGTGTTCCGTATACGATTGTTACGACGTGTGATTCTCTTATGATCCGTTCCGGCGCAAGCAAGATCTATAAGGTAGTCGGTCGCATCCGGGAATCAGAAGGTAACAAAAAAGAATACACCATTGTGGAAGAAAAGAATGTATGGGGCAAGTTAAAGAGCGGTGCAGGCTGGATCTCACTGGCATACACCAAGAGAGTATAGAAAGGCTGGTCTTAAATGAAAGAGGAACTGTTAAATGAATTAGTGAGCGAGACCAGAATGGAAGATATTTCAGAACGTTACAGGGAGATTGCAAAGCTCATAGGAATAGACAACTTTGTAAAGCTCAGCAACTACGCAAGAGGCGACGAGATTTATTTTCCAAAGGTTGAGAGCGTGGTCAGTCCTGCAAGAAACAGACGAATCAAAAAGGAATTTAATGGTTCCAATGACAAGGAACTGGCAAAAAAATATAATCTCACTTTGAAACAGATATGGAACATCCTGAAGGATGAGCCGCCTGCAGGACAGATGTCTTTAGATGAATGGCTCGGTTGATCATGATCACCGACGCAGTCTGACAGCTGGTGCATCAGAGAGTAAAAAATAAAGCGTGGAGATATGGTGTGATTTCCACGCTTTTATTAAAAATTAGAATTTAAAGGTAAAAAACATGGCATGGTACGCACTTTATAAATGGTATAAAGATTGGAGCAGAATAGGATACCCTAATATGATTAGTTGGTATTCTGAAAAGCTGAATCCACCAAAATGGACAATATTAAGATTTTAGGAGGAAATTAAAATGGCAAAAATATCAAAGAAAACAATAAAAGAACTTGAGGACATTTTAGACAGAGGCTGCGACTATGCCGATACTCAGACAGTTGTAACAGAATATGCAAACGAAGCACTAAAAGAAAGTGGTTGCGATATTTGTCAGTGTGACGATGCGATGATAGTTGACTGGGATGACAAGCCAATTTGCACTGTTGAAGAATTTGCAAATATCTTCTGGGATAAAGCAGTAGAGGGCATATTAAATGTGTTAAAAACACAAGAATAAGGATTTGAGAGGTAAACTGAACTTTAACGGAGATATTGAAAACATGGATAAAACAACCCTGAAGTTTATAACTGTAATAAAAAACGGTGAAGTAAAACATATAGGAAAAAGCATTATCAGACAACCGGAAGTCAAGTTTGGAGGTGGATCAATAAAATGGTTTGACGATAAGCAGTTAGTGAAAAAATAAAGGAGAGGAGACATGTTAAAAAGAGAATATAAAAGAAGAGAACCGACAAAGGAGGAAAGAATATTTTTAAAGTCGAGAGGACTTATACCGGACAACTGGCTAATATTGTACGAAAATAAAAGTGAATTAGCGGTTGTTAGCAGAAGGAAATCATACCGGAAAGTATTAAAAAAACCAAGAAAGAAATTGATAAAAAAGAAGAAAGAACTATGTTAACAGTAATGGGATTTAACGGAAATGAACTGAACTTTAGAATCACCGGCACAGTTCATCAAGGCTGACAGCTAGTGCATCAGAGAGTTTGATAAGCGTGGAGACTCTTCCGTCTCCACGCTTTTATAAATGCCTATTTTATGCGGTTTCCGGCGATTTTTCCCGGAAAATGTTTTACAAAAACGCTTCCCCTAAACAGTCCAACAGAATAAACCTATAATCAGGTCATGACTTAGAAGTCATGACCTATTTTTTTGCCTCTCATATGGTTCGTTGCCCTGGAACAAATATGAAGGAGCGTGATATTTTATGACAGAAATTTTGACAATGATTGGGATTGAAAATGCAACAAAAGTGATCGCATGGGTATTAGCTTTTATCAGTGTATCAGCGATCACAGTCTCATTGGTCACAGAAGGACTTAAGAGCATTAAGTGGATCAACCGTATACCGACAAAGCTTGTGTGCTACGTGGTGGCGATTAGCCTCACAACACCGATGATGCTTGCACTGATGGCTTACATGAAAGTTCCGGTGGAATGGTACATGGTATTTGCTTCCTTCCTGGCATCGTTTGTGGTTGCAAAGGTGAGCATGTCCGGGTGGGATGATGTGAATGAGCTGTGTAAACGGCTGTTCAGGACAAAGTAAGGCGGTGCAGGGATGGATTATGTGATCACATTTTCGGATGTAATGGCGGGGCTGATGTCGATCGGACTTGGAGTGATCACTTTTTTTGTGAAAAAGTGGTTTGACAAGATGGAAAAGAAAGACGACGTTCTGCAGTCCGCAATTGAAAACACAACATCAACTTTGAATAAGAAGATCGAACAGGGCAACAAAGAGATTCAGGAGAAGATCCAGAAGAATGACGAGAAGGTGAATGAACGGATTGACAAGCTGGAGGAAAAGACCGGCAATGACATCCAGAACATCAGGCAGGAGATCAATGACATTAAAGGCGATTTTGCAACAACATTTGTGCTACGCGAGGACTTCTTCCGCTCCATGAACGGAGTGGAAGACAGGATGAAGATCATTGATAACAAATTAGACAAACTGCTTCTGATGGGAAAAGAAAACAAGTGAGGTGAGGAGATTGACAGATTTAGAGCAGGCAGAGGTGCAGCATAACAAAGCCATCCGTGGGTATATCATCCGCTGTCTCGTAAAAGGCTTTAACAACACGGCGCTTACAAGACAGATCTCAAATTCCATGATGGCGGCAGGGCTTATCCTTTCGCCGGACATTGGCAAACATCTCGATTATCTGGAAGATGCCGGATATATCGAGTACACAGATGAAAAAGTCACAGCATACACAGCATATGCAAAGGATGCCGTGATCAAACTCACAAAAGAAGGTGTTGACCTTGCGGAAGGCACAATTGAAGATCCGGGAGTTGATATCTGATGGCAAAGAAAAGAAACAGGACAAGAGTGAGTTCTAAGCTGGATGAGATCCCGGAAAACCTGAGATTGAAAGTAGATGTGATGCTGGCTGACACATCGAATACTTATGAATACATCAGCCAGTACTTAAAAGAAGAGGGATATGACATATCAAAATCGAGTGTTGGTCGCTATGCAATGCGTTCCAACACGGCAAGGCAGAGACTGCTGGAGGCACAGGCACAGACGGAGAAACTGATTCAGGTTGTAAAGGATAATCCGGATGCGGATTATTCAGAAGCTGCGATTCTGATGACCATGAACGGACTGATCAATAAGGTTGCAACCGCAGAAGAAGAATTTCAGGAGATGCCGCTTGATAAGGCAGGGCGTCTGATCGCATCACTGTCCAGAACCAAGATATACAAGGATAAAGTGAAGCAGGACATGAAGAAAAAGGCTGATATTGCATTTCAGGAGATGGAAGCATCCATGATGCAGGTGATCAAGAATGATCCGTCACTGGCAGAGCAGCTGAAAAAAATCCTGACGACTGCAAAAGAGAGGATGCTGCAGGATGATTGATTTGAACGAATGGATCCGGGAACTTGACGACGGACCGGACAGGGAACTGATCGACCATGAAGAATATCAGAAACAGCTTTTCAGGGACTGCGTTCTCAGAAAAGATGACAATATGGAAAAACGCGAGGAACTTTTCGGGAGATTCGGTTCCGGGGAAATGCTTACCGGAGAAAAAGGACTCAGGAAGGAACTTGCGGCATTCGACCTTGGATATTTTGGCAGGGCATATCTTTCACATTACTTCACAACACCATCACCTGAGTTTCACGAGGAACTCGATGAGGTCTGGGAGACAAGCGTGATGAAGTCTAAAAATCCTATGAAATGTGCAAAAGAGATTTCAAGGATGAAGGGTTCAAGAAATGCCATAGCGGCACCCAGAGGACATGCCAAGAGTACAAATCTTACATTTAAGGATGACCTGCATGCAGCGTTATATGGATATAAGCATTACATCCTGATCCTGTCTGATTCATCCGATCAGGCGGAGGGGTTTTTAGATGAGATCAAAACCGAACTGGAAGAAAATGCGGATATCATCGAAGACTTCGGAGCTTTAAAAAGTGATAAAGCATGGCGCAGCAATGTGATCGTCACAAAAAATGATGTCAAGATCGAGGCGATCGGTTCAGGAAAGAAAGTCCGTGGTAGAAAGCACAGGAACTGGAGACCAGACCTCATTGTGCTGGACGATGTCGAAAATGATGAGAATGTAAATACTCCTGAACAGCGTAAGAAGCTGAAATCATGGTTTGAAAAAGCTGTATCCAAGGCAGGAGATACTTATACAGACATCATGTACATTGGAACAGTGCTTCATTATGATTCACTGCTCAACAATGTATTGCATAATCCAAGATATCATATAAAGAAATACCGGGCAGTGATCTCATGGTCAGTCCGACAGGATCTTTGGGATGAATGGGAGGGCATATACACGAATCTGTTTGACGAGAATCACGAGGATAACGCACAGAAGTTCTTTGATGAACACCGGGAGGAAATGCTCGAAGGAACGGAAGTGCTATGGGAAGAGAAGCTGTCCTATTATGATCTGATCGTGATAAAGGTAACAGAGGGCGAAGCGTCCTTTAACAGTGAGCTGCAGAATGATCCGATCGATCCTGAGAATGCAACCTTCAATGAGGAATGGTTTGATTACTATGAACCGGAGAACATGGATTTTGGGAGCAGTGAGTTTTTACTGATCGGGGCTAATGATCCGTCCCTTGGAAAAAATAAAAAATCGGATACCAGCTCCATCATCAATCTGGCACTGTCTTTGACCACAGGTTATATGTATGTGGTAGAGGCATCCGTTGAAAAAAGAAAACCGGATGTTATCATTGACGACATTCTGGAGATGAACAGACGTAATAAAAGAGACTTTGGAAAAGGGTTTTTCAAATTCGGAGTGGAGACGGTGCAGTTCCAGTATTACTTCAAGGAAGTTCTGGCACAGCGGTCTGTAGAGCAGGGAGAATACCTGCCGATCGAGGAGATACAGAGCAGCGTCAATAAAATACTGAGAATCGAATCTTTGCAGCCGATCATTAAAAACAAGTACCTGAAGTTCCGGCGTGATCAGAAGACATTGCTCACCCAGCTGAAAGAGTTTCCCATGGGAAAAAATGATGATGCTCCGGATGGACTGCAGATGGCAGTGCAGCTGGCTCAGACAGTTAAGGCAACGGCATCCAGTGGAAAATATAAGAGTGTGATCAAACGCAAGTTCCGCATGGGAAAGGGCGCTTATTAGGAGGGAGCGATAGATGTCAAAGAAGAAAAAAAATAAAAATATGAAACAAAAAGAATTCAATCCAGACGTGGATACCGGGATAGGGAGACCAGTCAGGGCATCAATAGCGATCGGTGATCCGAATGACAAATACAGCAATTATCCTTCAAACGGACTGACGCCGAGAAGGCTTGCCCGGATATTCCGTGCAGCGGATGAGGGAGATGTCCGGGAACAGATGGAGATGTTTGAGGAAATGGAAGAAAAAGACACACATCTTTTCTCACAGCTCCAGACAAGAAAGCTTGCAGTTACCGGACTGGATTGGGAAGTGCAGCCATTCTCTGATGATGAAAGAGATAAAACAATTGCCGGGTTTATCAGGGATCAGCTGAAGAATATTGAAAAATTCGATGATATTCTCATGGATCTGCTTGATGCGATAGGCAAAGGTATCAGCGTCATGGAAATCGAATGGGGAGTAAAGGAAGGACACAATGTGATTGAAGATATCACATATGTGCATCCTAAAAAGCTGATCTGGGACAGTCTGACGGATGAGATGAAGATATGCACGAAGGAGTTTCCTTCCGGCGTAGCATTTCCGGAAAACAAATTCGTGATACACAGATATAAAGCAAAATCCGGACATGAGAGCCGTAATGGAGTTTTAAGAGTTGTGTCATGGATGTATCTGTTCAAGAACTATGACCTGAAAGACTGGGTGTCGTTCTGTGAGGTCTTCGGTATGCCATTGCGACTTGGAAAATATACAGCTGCAGCATCCGAAGCAGACCAGAGAGCATTGATGGAAGCAATTTACAGTCTTGGAACAGATGCAGCCGGTATTATCCCGGATTCTACCATGATTGAATTTATTGAGTCCAATAAAACGACCAGTGTGGAAATATATGAGAAGCTTGCCCGGTACTGTGATGAGCAGACCAGCAAAGCTATCTTGGGACAAACGCTTTCTTCTGATTCAGGCGGTGGCTCTTATGCACAAGGCAAGGTACATAATGAAGTCCGGCATGATCTGACAGCAGCAGATGCCAAAGCGCTTGCAACGACGATCCGGCGGGATATTATCAAGCCGCTGGTGGAATATAATTTCGGCTACGACGTGGACGCACCGCTGTTTACATTTGCAAGTGAAGAAACAGAGGATTTAAAAGATACTGTTACTATCTATCAGACACTGAATGCAATGGGGCTTCCAATATCGACAGAGCATATTTATAACAAATTCAACATTCCAAAACCGGAGAAAGGCGAGGAGCTGTTAAAAGCTCCAGTTTCCGGACAGATGACATTGCCGTATCCGGACATGGAACAGGAAAGCCTTAAAGATATGCCGGAACAAGAACAGATCGACATTCTGACAGATGAGACACGGAAGCAGACAGAGCAGATATTTCAGAAAATGATGGAACCAGTTCTCAAGATGGTTGACAAATATGAGAGCTTAGATGCGTTACAGATGGCTTTGAAAAATGAGGATACATTGAAAGAAGTTTACAGGGAAATGGATTCCCCGGATCTGGAGGACATCATGCATCAGGCAATTTATCTGTCAACACTGGTCGGAAGGAGTCAGCAATGAAAAATGCGGAGTATGGTCTGACCGAAAATTTGATATTTAAGGAAGCAGTAGCATTTCTGAAAAAGAAAAAAACGCTTACTGCGGATGAGTACAAATTGCTGGATGAGGAAAGCAGAGCGAAAGCGTTCACGGTATCCGGGTACACGAGCATGGAAGTACTTCAGACATTTCTCAATGAACTTTCTGATGCATGTGAGCAGGGAAAAACAAAGAAAGACTTCATGGATAACATGAACGACTTCCTGCAGCGCAATGGTTACACTGGCTTAAATCCTTTTAAAGCAGATGTGATATTCCGGACTAATATGCAGACTGCATATAATGCAGGACATTATAAGAGCATGACTGATCCGATAACAATGAAACTCAGACCATACTGGAAGTATACGACGGCAGGAGACGGACAGGTCCGGGAAACACATGCGATGATGGAAGGACGCATATACCGCGCAGATGATCCAATATGGGACATCTGGTATCCACCAAACGGATTCCGCTGCAGGTGCTCTGTAGTGAGCCTGACAAAGGCACAGGTGGAGAGATCTGGTGTGGAAGTGAGTAAAAGTGCACCGTATGACATTGACTTTTCAACCGGAGAGATAAAATACAGATTCCCAGACAAAGGTTTTTCAAATAACCCGGCAAAGAATGCATGGAAACCTGATCTTACTGGTTTTGATCCGGCTTTAAAGAAAGAATTTAAGCAGCGCAAGAGTAAAGACATAGAGAAATAGTTCCCGAAAACGTATTTTTGGATTTAAGACAAAAACCTGCTTATGTGATAGAAAAGTCGAAGAAAAAGATTAATGTGCGTTATAACGCGTTATAACGCTATCAGAAAGGCAAATAAAAAAGGAGATGATAACTTGAAAGGAAGATATCTGGCATGTGCATCCGAACCGGTTACGGTGGATGGTGTGCCAAACGAGATAAAAATCCTGCCGCTTGGAATGGTTCATTCGCAGAGAGGTGACTTTCAGGTGGATGATGAGAGTGTTGAGATGATACGCAGCCATTTCAAAGAACGGAAGCTGGATCTTGTGATCGATTATGAACACCAGACACTGCAGGACATACAGGCTCCGGCAGGCGGCTGGATCAAGGACATCTACAAAGGAGAGGATGCGCTGATCGCAAAGGTAGAGTGGACACAGAAAGCGGCGGAGTATCTGAAAAATAAGGAATACCGGTATCTGTCCCCGGTTGTACTGGTACGCAAAAAGGACAGAAAGGCAATGAAACTGCACAGCGTAGCGCTTACGAACACACCAGCTATCGACGGAATGTTTCCTATCGTAAATTCCGAAGATATAGATGATTTTAAGGAGGAAGAAGACTTTATGGAACTGAAAGAACTTATCACATTGCTTGGTCTCCCGGAGACAGCAACCATTGAGGATGTCAGAAAAGCACTGACCGAGGCATTAAAGAAACCATCCACAGACGGAAATGAGGTAGTAGCTAATTCAACGGTGCTCTCACTTTTAAGCCTTAATGAGGACGCCAGAACAGAGGATGTTGTTGCAAGCATCATGGCATTGAAAGCAGGAAACACAGATGTTGCTGCTGAACTGCTGGAATTAAAGAACCAGCTGGCAGAGAAAGAGGCAGATGAACTTGTGAACATGGCATTGAAAGATGGAAAGATTTCCGCAGCACAGACAGAATGGGCGAAACAGTATGCTTTAAGCGACAAGAAGGGCTTTAAGTCTTTCATGGAAAAAGCGCCGGTAGTCGTCAATATGGAAAAAATGGATCTTAAAGATGCCCCTGATAAGAAAGATTCGGAGGATTTTGACATGGAAATCCTCAAGAACATGGGAATCAGTGAGGAAGACTATAAAAAGTATTACAAGCAGGAGGAAAAGTAAATTATGAGAGCAGGAAATGAGAGACTTTCCGGAAATAACATTGTTATTCCGGTAGCAGCAGATGAGAGTATCACAGAAGGACATCTGGTTGCAATCAGCGCAGCCGGATATGCAAGCGAGGCATCGAAGGCTGAGAACCTTATGATTGCAGGATGTGCAATGAAGCCTGTAGATAATACAGGCGGAGAGGATGGAGCCGTAGAGGTGCAGGTGAGACGAGGTGCTTTCGTCTGGAATAATGATGGAAGCATTAAAGCAACAGATGTTATGAAACCATGTTATGTGTCTGATGCACAGACCGTAACGATCACAGCAACAGGATCAAGCAAGGCAGGTGTCATCCTTGGAATCGAGGGCGACGGTGTCATTGTAGAGACATTATAGGAGGGTAACCAAGATGATTGTAAACCAGCAGAACTTACACGGGTTGAATGTAGCTTATTCAACCGCATATAACAAAGCATTTCAGGGTAGAAAGACTCAGTATGAGAGGATTGCAACTGTTGTACCAAGTACAACGGCAAGTACAGATTATAAATGGCTCGGACAGATGCCGCAGATGCGAGAGTGGATCGGAGAAAGAGAGATTCAGTCACTTTCAGCTTACAACTATGCTATTAGAAATAAGAAGTTTGAAATGACTGTTGCTGTACCAAGAGATGATATTGAAGATGATACTTATGGCGTATATGCGCCAATGTTTGCAAACATTGGTGAAGCAGCCGCAGAGCATCCGGATGTTCTGGTCTTTGATGCATTAAAAGCCGGATTTAAAGAAAACTGTTATGATGGGAAACCATTTTTTGCACAGGATCATGCTTCCGGAAAGGATGGAAAGCAGACTGTGAGCAACATGACAACAGAAAAACTCTCCACAGATGCATATGTTGAGGCACGTGCAGCCATGATGGGACTTTTGGGCGATCAGGGAAAGAGCCTTAATATTGTTCCAAATTTATTGGTTGTTTCGCCAGCGAATGAAAAGATGGGAAGACTCATCCTGGAAGCCGACCAGATTGAGGGAACCACAAATGTTCTGAAAGGAACAGCAGAGCTTCTGGTTGTGACTGAACTTGCAGACCAGCCGGATTACTGGTTCCTGCTTGCAACACAGAAAGCACTTAAACCTATCATTTATCAGAAAAGAAAACCTATTAAGCTTACCAGCAAGACGAATGACAATGATGATAATGTATTCATGAAAGATCAATTCCTCTGGGGCGCAGATGGACGTTCCAATGCAGGTTATGGTTTCTGGCAGATGGCATATGGTTCCACCGGAACAACAAGATCAGAAGGCTAGGTGATCTGAATGGCATATTGTACCGTAGCGGAAGTCCTCGATATGCTGAAAGAGGATATGTTAAACGTCATTATTGGCGACAACTACATAGAGAATGAGGATGAAAGAATCCAAGCAATCACGCCAATTGTAGAACAGGCGATTGCCGATGCCGATGCTGAGATTGACGGTTATCTCGCCAAGCGGTACAAGGTGCCGTTTGAGAAGACACCGCAGGTGATCAATAAGTTTGCAAAAGATATTGCACTTTACAACATGGTCTCAAGAAAAGGAGTGAACGAAAACGACAGGGAAAAAACATACCTTACCCGTTATAATGCAGCCATTGCTTTTCTGACCAAAGTTGCAGAGGGCAGGATCAGTATTGGTGTCAGCGAAAACAATACTGAGGATGCAGCCAGGATAGGCTTTTCAATGTCAAACTCACCAAGACTGTTTTCGAGGGGAAACATGAAAGGTTGGTGATGGGATGTCATCAGTAAGCGTCCGGTTGGACGATGAAACAGATCAGCTGCTACAGAGGCTGAAAGATATGTCTGACATTGATAAAGCGGGGATGATGAATGCTATTGCCGAAGGATTGAGGACATCTACATTAGAAAGATTCCGGACGGAAGAAAGCCCGGACGGAAAAAAATGGAAGCGTTCCATACGTGCCGAGAAAAGTGGAGGAAAGACACTGACAAAAACGAAACAACTCGGAACATCCATACATGCACAGTCGGACAGCACAGGGCTTGCAGTTGGTACGAATGTTATTTATGCAGCTACGCATCAGTTTGGTGATGAGCGTACGATCAGGGCAAAGAGGGGCAAGAACCTGAAGTTCCAGATTGGAGACAGATGGATCAGCAAGCCACAGGTAAGTGTGAAGATACCGGCGAGAGAATTTCTGGGTATCAGTGAGCAGGATGATATGGATATACAGGAAATGCTGAAAGAACTGTTTGAGGAATAAACGATGAAGGAAGAAAGAGATTATCTGGTTGGAGTATTAAAAAAAGCGGGCATCCGGTCAACAGTACACGATAGCCTGAAAAGCTTAAAAAACTGCAATGAAACACATGTCGGGGCAGTCCTCAGAGTGAAGGAAACATTTGCTCGTTCAGGCTCAAAAAAAATATATGGGGAAGAGGGGCAGCGGAAACAGCGGAAGAAACTGCATGTGAGGATCACGACACTGCATGTGGTGATTGCAGATTCCAATGAGGAAAAAGTGGATGCGATACTGACTAACTTCATGAAAAACATCGGTAAAGGAGTTCCGGTAGACAGAAACTGGGTAGAGATCAATGTCGGAGACGTGGACTGGATCGAGGAGGGGGACAGCATCCTGAGAAGTAAAATAGCAGTTGAATTTGATGTCACGCTGACAGGCGGCGTTTATGAGGATACAGATCTTAAGAAAGTCGAAATCGGAATGATTGAGAAAAAATAATAACAGGAGGAATAGTGTGAAAGAAAGTAGAGGGCAGCCAAAAAGTGACGCACTGAAACAAGTTACCTGTAAAGGCAACTTTTAGAAAGCAATATGTAGTAATCAAAAATCAAGAAGCTATTGGTTCGGTTGGAGGCAATAAACCTTCACGAATTAGCAGTTTCTGAGCTTGTTTGATTGCCTTTTGCTTCTGCTTTTCCAGTAAAGCTTCAGGCATATCAACTTTGTAAAGGTCGCTCGGATTCCACTGCTCGCCAGTAGACAGCATCTGATAGATAGCAGTAAGAATCATTCTTGCGATTGCAATGATAGCTCGTTTCTTACCACGACGTTTTACAAGAGATTCGTATTTCTTTTTGTAGTAAGGGGATTTGTCAGATTTCACGGCTGCATGGGCACATTGTACTAATGCAGGTTTGAGGTAGACACCGGCACGTGTAATCCGAACAGATTTCTTCTTACCCGCAGATTCGTTGCTGCCAGGAGTTAATCCAGCCCAGCAACATAAACGTTTAGAGGAACAGAATTGAGACATATCAATACCGATTTCGGAGATGATGGTGATTGCACTATCATATTTAACACCCGGAATGGTACAGAGTAACTCGACAGCATTTTCATAATCAGGATCAGAAGCGATTAAAGATTCAATTTCAGAATCTACATCATTGATCGCAGCTGTGATATAATCCATATGTGCACGGACGAGGTGCATACGATATTTTTGGGAATCAGTCATCTGATATCCTTCAATGGATTCAATAACAGCATCTTCTTTAGCTTTGAGGCGCTTAAGAAGTTTTGATGCAATCACTTCATGGTCAATAGAAGTTCCAGACTGCTCTAAAAGGTAGTCAATGATGGATGTGGATGACTTCCCAAAGATATCGGAAACAACAGAGTCTAATGCGACATTACAAACAGTAAGCGCATTCTGATACCGATTCTTTTCACTGGAACGGCAGGAAACAAGCTTGTAGCGATACCTTGTAAATTCACGTAAAATACGGATTTTTTTGCAAGGTATATAACTGCCCCTTACCAGTCCTAAACGGAACAAATCTCCAATCCATTTCGAATCCTTTGTGTCATCCTTGTTACCTTTAACAGCTTTAACCCACTTGGGATTAGCAATAGTAACATTGATTTCATCTTCAAGAATATTGAAGACAGGGATCCAGTACTTACCAGTGGATTCCATGCAGACATAGAGGCATTCATTTTCAAGCAACCACTTCTTGAATTCAAGAATAGAATTGTTGAAAGTAGAAAAACGTCTTTTCTGATAGGAAGGTTCAATGCCGCTAGATGTTTTAATGATTGTGGCAACGAGAAAAGATTTGTGAACATCGACGCCACAACAAGTTTGAAAAGTGACTTTCATAAGCAAACGCTCCTTTCGTAAAAAGATAAGAAGCCATTGACTGAACTGCCACACAATTAAACCAAGGCGTTTAACAATTCTTAGTGTACGGATTCGTGATGCCACTCATTTGTGCTTGAAAAGGCAGAACTTACACTGATTAATATGCTGTCTTAAAACGAGAAAGGTTTCTACAACTCCTCCTCCCGTGCTTTGTAGTATAGCTTCTTGAAACTATTATTGCACAGTGTAGGGGAAAGAGAAATCTTTCATCACTATTTGTGCCGCCGCAAAGCGGCGGAATGGAGATTAATATGGCAGAGAAAAAAGAGTATATGACCATTGAGGAAGTGAAAACCCGGAAAAACACTTCGAATGCAGTATTTGCAGGTGTAAAAACTGCCAATGAGTGGGGAACAGGAAAGATGGTCACAGAAGATGAATATGATGCAGCAGTAAAAGCCTTTTATGATGCACCAATGGATGGGAGCGTGAGATAAATGTTTAGCGAGGTTAATATCGAAGTCCAGGACGGAAATCTTGGAAGAAACACATCCACCGGATCTTTTGTACATGTAAAAATCGGTGCGTCTACATCAGACAGTACGGTGCCAGTACTTGTGACAAACACAATGAAGCCATCAGATATCAAGGAAAAACTTGGATGCACACCACTTTCTGACGCATGTATTGATGCAACGGAGAATGGATTGAAAAAGTTATATGCTATCCCTGTCAAAGCAGATGTTGATGGAAAAATTGGCGAGGTAACTAAAACTGGCGAGAGCAAGGGAACTGTCACTGCATCTGGAAAGCCGAACAATGCATATGATGTTGTAGTAAAAATCACAACAACCGGGAAAGTAAATAAAGGAACATTTGCTTACTCCATTGATGGAGGAAATAACTTCTCTGATGAATACACAATCCCATTGGGAGGAACATTTGAAATTCCGGGTACAGGGATCACTCTTAATTTTGCAGATAGTGGAGAAGATGAACAATCATTCATTGAAGATGATGCGTTTTCTTTCAGCTCGACAGCTCCGACGCTCAGCAACTCAAGTGTGCTTAAGGCTGTTGAAAGTCTGATTAACTTTAATTCGGAGTTTGAGATTGTACATATTGTTGGAACATCTGGAAAAACACTGTGGGCAGCACTTGCCGAACAGGGAAAAGAATTTCTTGAGACTTATAAAAAACCATGCATTTTCTTATGTGAAGGCAGGGAATGTGGAGATAAGGAAAGTATTGATGAATACCTTGCATCAATGAAGGCGGAGAGAAAGGGCATTAACAGTATGTTTATTGCGGTCGTGCTTTCCTATGGATTGTACACAAGAAAAGATCTGCGTACACAGAAAATCAATCTTGCAGGTGTTGTTTCGGGATTATTAGGACAGGCGAAAGAAAGCTTATCTATTGGCTGTGTAAAAGAATTTCCTATTAGTTCTTCAAAACTCCAGAAACTTTTCCCGAAAGGAATTGCAGAGTACACAAAAGAATTGGATGAACTTGGATATATCACACTGAGACAGTACACAGGCAAAGAAGATTTTTATGTAACAAATGCCAATGTGCTTGCTGCAGCCGGAAGCGATTTCCCATATGTCGAAAATGTCCGGGTACTCAATCGTATCGTGAGGGAAGTGAGCAAAAAGGCAACGGATAATATCCAGGCAGAAATTGATCCGGATAATATTGAGGCAAGCATTAAGCCGTTGGAGGCTGATCTTGGAATTGCAATTGACAACTGCATTAAGGATAAGATCATCAGTTCCGGCTCAGTCACGATCGAAACGGAAAATGTAAACATCCTTGTGGATGAGACCTTAAACGTAAGCATTGAATGGGTTCCGATGGGAACGGTCAGAAAGTTCAATCTGACATTTGCAGTTAATAATCCATATGGAGCAGGAGCAGAATAGGAGGTTGAGATAGATGGATCCATTGATCAATGGTAAAAGTTATGACTGGTCGAGCATTGATTTTCATATGACAGATATGAACAACGTGCAGATCCAGGAAGTTGATTACGGAGATGAACAGGGACTTGATCCTGTTTATGGGAAAGGCGGTAAGATCAGGGGATATGGTACTGGCAATCAGAAAAATACCTTTAAAATAACCGTACTCCGAGAAGATTATAACGAAATGTGCCGCGTGATCAAGGCAAGCGGATGTAAACATTTCTATGGATATATGATCCCGAAAGTCACCGTAAGCTATGCAGATGAGGGAGCTCAGACATCTACAGATGTTATCACACAGATTGTGTTTAATAAAAGAGATTTCAAAGGGGCACAGGGTGATACATCCTTAAAAGTGACGCTCGAGGGTATGGCTATAGGTGGAATCAGCACGAATGGTCTTGAAGCATAATCATTATTTTTGACAAAAATTAGGAGGAAAACAAGATGGATAACGTTATGGAAGGACAGCTTATGGAAAGCAGACAGGATGCTGCTGTAACAGATGAGATGGAGAATCTCAGAAAAAAATATAAAGAAAAGGATGGCAGAATCTACGAGATCAGGACAACGATTCAGGAAGATGATGAAGAGGAAAAAGAATTTACATTTCTTTTCAGGAAACCGGGAACCGCATCCTATGAGAGATATGTCAAATTGTCGTCCAATTCTGCAGTGAAAGCATTAAAGACATTTGTAATGGATAACATCTGTGAAGAGCAGTATAAGAAACTTGGGGATGCGCTGGAAGAATACCCGGCAATGTGCATCAGCCTTGGAGAGAAGCTTCTCAACATGCTTGGATTATCTAAGGATACGGCAGTAAAAAAGCTGTAGAGCAGGAAAAGGAAAGCATTAAAAGTAACTTTGTGGAATATGGAAGGCTGCTGATCAATATGTATCTTCCCGGGAAATTAATTCCGGAAAATATTCATGATATGCCTTTTGAGGATTTTTTAAAACTTTTAGCGATGGCAGAAATTGCAAGAGATTTAAGGATTGAAGATATAGAGGTGGGCGTAAATAAAGGATATGTGGAAGCACATCCAGATTCACAATGAAGGTTAAAAAGATGCCCGGGTTACTCATCGGGCATCTTTTAATATGAGGTGATAGAAGTATGGGAATGGATTCTGTTTATAAGTTGTCCGTTGTTCTCGGACTGACAGATAACATGACTGGAAACCTCTCAAGTGTGACGAATAAGGTGACTGATAGTACTGAAAAACTGAACAAGGCATTTGGAAGTGTCCAAAAGGCTGGAGCTGTCATGGTGGGCGTAGGAACGGCACTGACAACGGCGTGCCTTGGTACTGTGCAATCTACATTTGATACACAGAATGCCCTTGGAGAACTTGCGTCTCTTGGAGTACAGGATCTTGCCGCAGTAGAAAAGGCAGCAAAGAGCTTTTCTGACACATGGGCAGGAACGACAAAAAGCGAATTTATTAGTGCATCTTATGATATTAAATCAGGTATAGCATCGCTGACCGATGAAGGTGTGGCAAAGTTTACGGAACTTGCAGCCTTGACCGGTAAGGCAACAAAGTCCACAACAGAAGAGATGGGTTCTCTATTTGCGACTGGTTATGGTATTTACAAAGGTGCATATGAGGATATGTCAGATCTTGAATTTGGGGAGATGTTCTCAGCCGGTATTGCTACAGCGGTTAAGAATTATAAAACAGCAGGTTCGGAGATGGCAAGTGCAATCTCAATGTTAGGAGCCACAGCAACAAATAATAAGATATCCATGGAAGAACAGCTGGCAATCTTAGGACAGCTTCAGACAACAATGAGCGGATCAGAAGCAGCCACGAAGTATAAATCATTTTTAAATACTGCAGCGAGTGCAGGAGAAAAGTTAGGTCTGTCATTTGTGGATGCAAATAATCAGCTTCTGACAACCCCGGAGATATTGCAGAAATTAAAGGATAAGTATGGAGATACCCTGGATGCGGTTGAGAAACAGGAAATCAAATCGGCATTCGGAACAGATGAAGCTGTTGCCATGATCGACCTTCTTTATAATGACATTGATGGACTGACAGGTGGAATCGACAGCTTAGCATCCAGTATGAAGCAGGGTGTCAGTGTGACAAATGAAATGGCGGAGGCTATAGACAACACTCCGGAAAGAAAATTCGAAGTTTTAAGGCAGAAGATACATAACAATGCAGAGGAACTTGGAAAGAATCTTCTGCCAGTTGTAAATAACACACTTACAAAGGTAAATGATCTTATAGACAAAGGTTCGGAGTGGATCGCAAATAACCAGCAGACAGTGCAGAGCATCATGAATATAGCATTGCGGTTGGGAATTATGCTTGTCGTGATCGGTACCGTAGCAGGTGCGATCGGAACGATTGGAAAAGCGGTCTCCGGTGTCAGTGCAGCCATTAAGACAGCAAGGCTTGTCTGGCTGGCATTTAATACAGTATTTGCAGCAACTCCGATAGGATGGATTGTGATTGCTGTTGTTGGGCTGATAGCGGCATTTGTACTGCTATGGAATAAATCTGAAGCCTTCCGAAATTTCTGGATCGGATTATTCGACCAGATCAAAGGAAGTGTCACACAGGCATGGGAAACATTACAGCCAGCACTACAAAATGTCGGGCAGAAATTTATGGAACTTTATGAGGCAGCAAAGCCTATACTGGAGATTATTGCATTGATCGCAGGTGTTGTCGGTACATTTTTTGTTGCACAGTTTGTGGCAGGAATACAAGGGATGATTGCAGCCCTGACACCACTGACGAATGCCCTTTCGGATCTTATTTCATTTGCAACAAATATAATCAACATGTTTGTTGCTTTATTTACCGGGGATTTTACCGGGGCATGTGAGTTTGCAGATGCAGCGTTGCAGGATCTGGAAAATTTTTTCGGAAATTGTTTCGATGCGATTTTAGCATTTGCAGGTGGATTCGCAGAAGGATTTTTAGGTGTTATCTGTGGGGCACTTCAGGCAGTTGGCATTGATATTTCTGTGGAGCAGCTGAAACAAAAATTCATGGACGGACTTACTGGTATATTATCCATGGTAAATGACAAAATGAACAGCGTGAAAGACAAGTTCAATGAGAAGATGGATGCTATACAGGAAAAGGTAAACAATGCAATCGAAAAGATAAAAAGCCTTTTCGGTATTGATTTTCCTACACCAAAAATCAAACTGCCACATATTAAGATCGATGGAAGCTTCAGCCTGAATCCACCAAGTGCACCAAAGATCACTACCGATTGGTATGCAGAAGGCGGAATCATGACGAGACCAACGATATTCGGCGCAGCTGGTAACAAAATGCTTGGAGGCGGCGAAGCCGGTGCAGAGGCAATACTGCCATTATCTGCACTATGGAGTCATTTGAAAACATTTATCCATGAGGAGCTTGGCGGCAGCACTGAAGACAAGACAGAATCAAGAAGCATTGTGACGGAGCTTAGCCGAAGGGAAACACGAACACTTGAGAGAAGCGAGAGATTAAGAACAGAAAAGGAATCGGATCATGAAAAGACAGAAAGTGGTAATCCAATTATTATTCAGCATCTGGAACTGAAACCGGATCTTACAAAGATAAAGGATATTGAGTTGTTACAGAAACTGATTAATGAACTTAAGGATGCACAGAACTCTAGCGATGATCCTAAACCGGCGACAACGTAAGAAGGAGGAAGAGCAGATGCTGTTAGTGCAGGAAAATATTGTAAAACTTGGAGGCGTTATCTTGTCTGGACAGTGTAAAAAAATCAGCATCGATGAGACGGCGACTATTGAAAACATCGAAGATGATAAGGGAAAGACCAAAGCAACACAGCCGACAGGATATGAAGCAGCAAAGATCAGTATTGATTTTATACTGGAAGATTCTACAGAAATGACACAGGATGAACAGATCACTGCCATGCAGCGGCTCTTTAAGGCTTACGGACAGACAAAAGCCAATCTTTTGGAAATTGTAAATGAAGATTGTGCTGCCAGAGGAATTTCCAAGGTTTATTTTAAAAAGCTTGGAACACAAAATATAATTGCTGAAAGCAGAAGGACTGCAACGTTGGAATTAGTTGCTCCTGTAATTGCAGGAATAACAACTAAAGCGGTCAGTGCTTCTGCTGGAAGCACTAAAAAGAAATCTTCCAGTAAAGGAAAAAAGAAGACAGAAAGTAAAACAACAAAGCAGGTGGAATTTCCTCTTACCAGAAAGAAACAGAATGCTAAGGCAAAATTGATGGCAAGGGATTTAGTCTTATAGGAGTGAGCATGGGATATAAAAAGCTGATAAGTCCTGAATTTAAAATAAGTACTGAACACTATGAAATTACAAGTGGATGTGAAGTGGAGTGCTTTTCAAGCCGGGAGGCAAGATCAGACTGGTGCAGGGTGGAACTTGCAACTCAATATGAAGGAATCGTTTCTTATGAAGATAACGAGGAAGCAGTTGTTGAACTGGGATATGATGACGATTATGATACTTTGCTTTCAGGATATTGCCGTAAAAATGAAAATGATTCCTGGAAAGAAATTATGATCCGGGATGACATGATAAAGCTTGAACAGATTATGATAAAGGCAACTTTTATTGATTGCACTCCACAGGATGTAATCAGGTATATATTAACTCAGGCTGGTATAGATGATTATGTTTTGACAGAAAGTGAATATGGGAAAAAAGATACTTTTATCATTAACAGGCAGAATGGCATTAAAGCCATTATGGAGGTAAACAGTTCATGGGGAATAGAGAATGACTTTTTCTTTCGTAATAAGGTTTTTTATTGGGGCTGTTATCCAGAGCAGGATCTCATATATGTGCTTACCGAGAGTGAAAATATCCTGTCACTACATAAGTATGGAAGTCTTTGGGAAATAGAAACTCTTGGAGTTCCGTGGATTCATCATAGCCAGATGATAGAGGTTGAACATTCAAAATTCACTGGAACAGTAAAAGTGGAAAAGACGATTGTAAGAAGTGATCCTGGTGGACAGACTAGGATGTATGTTTATTTTAAAGGTGGGTGAAAGACATGTCTGATATGTTAGAAACTTTCGTGCGTAAAGAAATCACAAATGAGATAAAAACAAATTATCCGCATATCCAGTATCCAGCCGGAATGTATGCAAGAATTGTGCAGGCAAAACAGGATGGCGAAAAATATATGTACACTCTCAAAATTCTTGACAAAACACTGAATGTAGATAATGATTTTCCGGAAATACCAAATGTCAGAAGCAGCATACAGGTACAGAAAGATGATATTGTGGTTGTTCTTTTATTATATGGAGGAAGTGATGTGTTCATTCTTGGGAGGTGTGAAAGATGACCATTGTTGGAGAAAATAATACGGATATAATGCTTGATGTAAATGGTCAGCCTGTGGCGGACAGCTCTGGAGATTTTAAAACAGTTACCGGAGATGAATGCTGGGAGCAGGATCTTAGACTGGAAGCATATACTGAGCCGGGAGAATTATTTTACGAAGATGAAAATGGTGATGAAGCATATGGATTTGGGCTTCTGGATTTCAGCCATGCGGAAAATGACGAGTTCACGCAAAAAGAAATAGAACAGAGAATAAAAAACAAATTGTCAAAGAGAACATATCTCGACCAGAGAAAAACAAGGCAGAAAATAAGCTTTGAGAACGGTGTGTTCCGGGATTATGTGGCTGTTTCAAAACAGGATGCTGTTGATGAGTATAATGTTGAACTCACAACAGAGGAAGTGGAGGTTGTAAGTGAATGATAGACAAAGAAACATTAAATAAAGTTTGTCCAGTTCCGGAAGAATCTGCTGTTATGAATGAAATAAAAACGGAATTGGATGAACAGGGATTCATCATTAACAATTTCAATAAGGGTGGTATTTTCTATATCATTATCAGAATATTTGTCATGATTTATGTTCAGCTGCTCAATCTGGCACAGACGATTATTAATAACGGATATATAAAACATGCAGAGGGGGACTGGCTGGAAATCAAAGCTGCAGATGTGGGTAAGGCGCGGAAAGAAGCAGTAAGGGCAAAGGGATATATAACGATTTATCGTGAAGATTATGTGAATGCACTGCAAATCACAAAGGGACATATCTTTAAAACAAAGCCGGATGTAAATGGCGTAGAACTTAAATATTACGTTACGGATGAAACCGTCATTCCTGCAGGAGAGCAGACAGGAAAAGTTTTAGTGGAAGCAGAGCAGACAGGAACAGCATATAATCTTCCTGCGGATAAGATCACAGTGTCCATGATCCATTTGGATGGAGTATCAAGTATCAATAATGAAGAAAACTGGTTATATGAAGAGGGTGCTGATATTGAAGATCTGGAGTCTTTAAGGGAAAGATGTCTGGAAGCATGGTCTGAACTGGCAGAACGCACAACAGCGAGTAAATTAAAGAGCGTGGCAAAAGCGGTGCCAGGAGTACTGGATGTGCAGATAGATGATCAGCATCCAAGAGGACAGGGAACAGCAGACATAATCATCACAAGTACTTCAGGTGCAGCCACACAGGAGCTTCTGAATAAAGTTGAGGCAGCAACAGAGTATTTAAAAAATAATTATGATGATTTTTTATTTAAGTCATCTACGATCGTGAATGAAAATATCACGGTAACGATATTTATTGCCAAAGAAGCATCAACGCAGGGAGTGGCAGAGCAGGCAGAAAATGTGATTTCCAGCTATATGCAGATTGCAAGCAGGAAAGAACTGAACTGTTTATATCTGGATGATCTTAGGTATGCACTGAAAGAAAGAATCAGTACATATAAACGTGCCGAGTTCTCAGCCCCGGATACAGATATAGAACTTGAAAAAGGAAAAGTTATCATGCCGGGAAAAATTTCCGTGACCGTCACAAATGTTGGAGGTGCGTAAGATGGAGAAATTTGCTGATTTCATGTATTACCTGCTAACGTCCCCTTTTAAGCGGATAAAAAAGTCACAGAATCAGTGGTACATTTTATTTCAGGTATTGGGATCATATATGGATCATGCAGGAGAAATCTTATATGAGGCAAGAGAGCAGACAATGCTTGCAACTTGTGATGCATCCATGCTCCAGAGCCATGCAGATGATCGCAGCATAGTGAGATATCCGGGAGAAACGGACGAGAACTACAGAAAAAGGATCGCTAATTATACTGAGGTATGCAGACTGGGTGGAACTAATCAAGGAATGATCCTCGCAGTGAGAAAGCTTGGGTTTGATGATGCGGAAATTAAAACCGCAGTAGAGCTGAAAGGTGATGCGGATAGATGGGCAGAATTTTATGTGACCGTGCATCAGGATATTGATAAGGAATATCCGATAGGTTTTGATATTTTGAAAAGCGAGGTGCGGAAGGTCAAATATGTAACGGCTAAAGATAATTATATATATCTGTTTTTGATAAAAATTATTACTCCGCCAGCAGAGCTGAAGCTTAAAAGTAAATCAGTAATTAAGATTGATAATTATAATTATTTGAGACTTGATGGTACATGGTCGTTAGATGGATCACAGACACTGGATGCATCTTATAGAAAGTTTTTAGTGAAGCAAAGAAGCCGGATACAGTTTACTACACCGACCGGAAGAGTTGGAAGCATCAATCGTGTCGTAACACATAATGATTGGTGCCTTGATGGAACTTATTTATTAGATGGAACAAAAGAAATGGATGCATACAGATTTGAGGAGGAGATTGTATGAAGCAGGTAATTACAGAGGCAAAGAGAAAAAAGATTGCAAAGGCATTACATGATACCGGAACTATTTCCAAGATAAAATATATTGCAGTTGGATCAGGTGGCGTGGATGAGAATAATGAAGTATTAAGTCCAAGCGAGACAGCTACAGCATTAAAACATGAACTGCTTAGAAAAGAATATACATCCAGTCAGAAAATCAGCGATACATGCTATGAATACACGCTTGTAATTGAAGCTAATGAACTGGTTGGCGAGTATATCAGTGAAATTGCATTGATCGACGAGGATAATGATATTATTGAAATCGCTAACTTCCTTCCGAAAGGTAAAGACCAGATGGAAGATTCATTTGCTATTCAGGATATGTATTAAGGAGACTGTGGGTTATGGAGAAACGAATAGGAGGATTATTTTTCTCTGTTAATAACGATACTGGTGCAGTTGGCTTTTCTTTTGCAGTAGTTTATATACCTGAATATAAAGAAATACAAGCTGTGATGCAGATAGGAACATTGGAATTAGCAGTAGGATATGAGTTTTAATGAACATATATTAGGAGGATATTTATATGGCAAACTTAAATGTTAACCCGGAATATGATATTGATATGGAACAGCTCACACCAGAGACAAGAGCTCATGCAGATAGATTTAATGAGAGATATGGGCAGTTACTCGGAAATGATGCATTTTTAAAAGGAAAACTTGAAGAAGCAAACACAAGTATCGAGAGAGCAATGGCAGTTGCGCAGGGAAAATCTGCTGGGCTTGTATTTAATACATATGCTGAATTAATTGCTTATATTGCCGTGCCGGCGAATGCAGAGAAGTTTCGCCTTGGAGATCAGTTTTTAATCAAGGCAATGGATGTGCCGGATTACTGGTGGGATAATACAGTGACAACAGAGCAAACCGACATAGAAGGAAATGTGATATCTGCAAAAAACTCGTCTGGTAAAGTAATTGGTGCGCTTGTAGAGCTTGAGGCAAGAAAGGTTAACTTGTCCAAGTATGATGAAAATGATGCAGCATTATTTGATAATATGTCAGATCAATATAGCGCCTCCAGAACATATGATGTCGGTGATATTTGCATCTATGATAATAAATTATATAAATGTGTTACAGCCGTAGCAACAGCAGAAGCGTTCGATCAGACTAAGTGGAATAAGACATCTTTTGCAGCTTTACATGCGAATCAGGAGAAAAAAATTTCTGAGAATACCCAGAGTTTAAATAATTCAAAAAAAACGTATATCAATTTAGCACTGCCAAATGTTACTGCTGACGCGAAAGCTGTCTGCGATTATATAAATAAAAATTATTTACTAGGGCAGTTATCTCCTGCATATACAGTCGAATTTGATGTAGTTGCATCAAATGCAGATTGGTTTTCTGGTACTTTGTCCACGGATTTGCTTACATTAGCCCAAGGAAGAACCGTTTGGGGCTTTGTCCAACAACGTACCTCATCAGCAGAAAACAGCACTTTATATAAATACTTCGCAGCTGGGACAGGAGGTGTTGGTTCAGTAAGGGTTATTGATGAAACCATTGCTGATCCAATGTTCTGTGAGAGCATTCCGGGAAGAAATCAGATTACAGATTTTTTAAATGTAAACTTATCCAATCGCAATAGTGATATTAATAAAATACATTATTTTGGTTCGGATAATCCTGCCACAGCATTTACTAACAGCCCATATACAGCCGGTCCTTTTTACGGTTATCGGGTAGTGAGATGGTGTTCTGAATCTGCTAATACATATCATTTAGTGACTGTGGAATTACATGAGCAATATCCTGTTTCCGGACGTGTTTGGTCAAACACTTACGATATTAATAATGGAACATGGTGTGGCTGGAAATGCAATCAGGGTAATACATTTATTGATGTTGGAACTGTTTTAAAAAATGTTACAACCATCGCCGCTGGTGCAACAGTAACTTATGTAGCAACAAGAGATTGCTTTGTAAACGTGGCTGCATATGCACACGGAAGTGGTCAAAATACAAAAATATATATTAATAATGTACCCGTTTTTAATCCTTACACTAATAATGGTGATAATGCTGGTTTAGTGATTGTAGATAAAACTGTACCATTAAAAACAGGACAAACAATTAAAATTGAGAATGGCACATACACCACTAGTTCTTATGCTATTTTTGCAGCATTTTAAATATCTGGTGCATTATATGCATATACACTAATAGCACCGCCAAAACTACTAGTTTTAACTCTGGATTTGCAAAAATTCATTATTGAGAAAGCACAAAATAGATATAATATTTTCTGCTTTCTCAAAAAAGATATAGCGCACTAATGAAAAATGTGATATTGTTCTTATATGGAGGTGACAGATATGCCATATAATGAAAAACAAAAAAGCTACACAATGAAGTATTTGAGCAAACTGAAAGAAATAAGATTCAGAGTAAAACAAGACGAGTATGAAAAATATGAAGAGGCTGCTAAGAAAGCAGGATATTCCAGTCTTAGGCAATTCTATATAGATGCAATCAATGAAAAGATTGAAAAAATCGATAATATAGCGCACTAATCTATTGACATATAGCGCACTATATATTATAATTGTATTATCAGATGAGGCAAGCAACAACTGAAATACAGAAAAGAGGTAAAAATGGAAGAAATGGGAATGACAAATGAACAATACAAAGGGATGTTACTTGATGAGTTGGAAGATTGGCAAGAGGTTTTAGAAATTGCAAAAGAAACAGATAATGACAAGATCATTAAAAAGGCTGAAAAGCAGATTCAAAAGATAAACGAGAAATTGAAATTTTAAAGGAATAACAGAGAGGGCGGGCTTGCCACCGCTCTCCGCTAAGAGAATTGTAGCAAACTAAATAGTAAATATCAAGACCGGCTGAAATATGCCGGTAAAAAAATACCATCAAAAGAACATATGTTCGAAAAAGAAAAGGATAGGAAAGTCACAACCTACCAAAGCCTTGACAATCCTATCCTTACACAAGCACAAATGCTCATATGAAAACTATACTGTAAAGTTGGCATTTGCGCAAGTTTAAAAAGAAGGAGAAAATAGATCATGAATAAACTGGATGTGCAAAATGCTATATTAAATGCAATGACACCATATTTAGACGATGACCAGCTATATCAATTGAAAAATACGTTGATAGAACAATTATATGGTATGAATATTGTGGAAGAAGAAACAAGATTATCGGTAGTTGTTGATGATAATGTGGAGTACCTGGAGCGTTTTCGTAATGAAATGCAGGTTAATAACATGTCACCAAAGACCATAAATCAATACTATAGATCTGCTCGTAATTTGTTAGAATATATAAATAAGAACTTTAGAGATATAACTTATGATGATGTTATGTATTATTTTGCAATGTTTTCCAAGCGAGTAGGAAGAGATGGAAAGTACATTTCTAAAAGAACCCTTGATACTCAAAGAAAGCACTGTAAAGCCTATTTTAATTGGTGTCTTGAAAATGAGTACATTGATAAAAATCCATTTACGAAGTTTAAAAAGATAAAGTACGAAAATCCGCAAAAACATGTTTTGAGTAATGCAGAAATAGTTATGCTTCGAGATGCCTGTGAGAATGAAAAAGAATTAGCTATTATAGATTTTTTACTTAGTACAGGTGTGAGAGTAAGCGAATGTTGTGCAATGAATATTAGGGATATTGATTTTTTGACCGGAAAAGTAAAAATTTACGGTGAAAAAACTCGAAAATGGAGAACAGTATTCTTGGATGCAGCTGCACAAAAGCATTTAAAAGAGTATTTAGATGTAAGACCGGAGTGTGATGAAGATGCAGTCTTTGTTAATAAAAGAAAGCCACATACACGGGTTGGAAGTCATGGTATTGAAGATATAACAAAAAGTGTAGCCAAAAGAGCTGGAATTGAAAAGCAATGTACAGTACACTTATTCAGAAGAACTTTAGCTACTACATTATATAAAAAGGGTATGGCTTTAAAAGATATAGCAAAAATATTAGGCAATTCTGTAGATACTTTAGAGAAATACTATATAATTATTGACGATTACGATATCGAAAGTAGTTATAAAAAATGTGTTGCTTAATATATAAATTCTTATTAATTTTGACACAAAAAAATGCAAATAAGTTTTCTTAAAATACTTCCCGAAAACGCACTAAAATTTGTGTCAAAAAAAATGAGAATTTGTGTCAAAAATTTTGCGCAGCTACATCCTGATTGGAATGTGTTATATGGCGATTGAAAAATATAGCAAAGCAAATTCCATCATCGAAGAAATCGCAGACAGAACGCAGGATGAGAGCGCATTTACAATGCTTGATATGATGGATGACAGTCTTGAGACAGCTATGTATGGAAATGATTATTATTATGATGAATGGGATGCTTTCGCAGGAGTGGGAATGAATGAGCCTTATCAGCGCGAAAAGAAAAAGATAGGACGGAATGATCCATGTCCATGCGGAAGTGGTAAAAAGTATAAAAAGTGTTGTGGCAGATAGGATATTCGGCAGGATTTCGGTAAAACTTACGAAAATACGCAGAAGTGATATTTTCCACTTGATAAATCCTTTAATTTCATGTAATGTAATAAAGACAATGAAATTTTTGCAACGAGTTCTGTCATATTTTGGTTTAAAACATCACGAAATTGCTGAAATAAAAAAGAAAATCTGCAAGTTTGAAACTTGAATAATTCAAAATGGTCAAATGTACGCCAAACGCGGACAAAAGAAAAATATATCTGTGATACCAAAACAGATAAAAATCTGTTAAAATAGTTTTAATTGATTACTAAGGCAGGTTTTTCATATGGATTTATTTGATTATATGAGAGAACAGAACAGGGAAAAGGAATCGCCGTTAGCTTCCAGACTTCGTCCAGCGACGCTGGATGAGATGGTAGGGCAGCAGCATATCATCGGAAAAGACAAGCTGCTTTACCGTGCGATCAAGGCTGACAAGTTGAGTTCCATTATTTTATATGGACCGCCGGGAACCGGAAAAACGACACTGGCAAAGGTCATTGCCAATACCACAAGCGCTGAGTTCCTTCAGATCAACGCAACTTCCGCCGGGAAAAAAGACATGGAGGATGTCATTGCGCAGGCGAAGAACAATCAGGGCATGTACGGCAAAAAGACGATCCTGTTTATCGATGAGATCCACCGCTTCAACAAGGGACAGCAGGACTATCTCCTTCCGTTTGTGGAGGACGGAACCGTGATCTTAATTGGTGCAACGACCGAGAATCCATATTTTGAGGTGAATGGAGCGCTTTTGTCCCGTTCCATTATTTTTGAGCTGAAGAATCTGTCCACAGAAGATATTAAGACGCTGATTCTCCGGGCGGTGAATGATAAGGAAAAAGGAATGGGTGCTTACGATGCAGTCATTGAGGAAGAGGCACTGGATTTTCTTGCGGACGTGGCAAACGGAGACGCAAGAGCAGCGCTCACAGCGATCGAACTTGGTATTCTGACAACGGAGCGGAGTGATGATGGAAAAATCCATATCACACTTGAGGTTGCCAGTGAATGTATCCAGAAACGTGTGGTGCGCTATGATAAAACAGGAGATAACCATTACGATACAGTCTCTGCGTTTATCAAAAGCATGCGTGGCTCTGACCCGGATGCTGCAGTTTATTATCTTGCCAGAATGCTTTATGCGGGGGAAGATATTAAGTTCATCGCAAGAAGGATTATGATCTGCGCAGCGGAGGATGTGAGCAATGCCGATCCGATGGCACTCGTTGTCGCAACATCGGCAGCACAGGCAGTTGAGCGTATCGGTATGCCGGAGGCACAGATTATTTTGTCGCAGGCGGTCACGTATGTGGCAAGTGCGCCAAAGAGCAACTCGGCAGTCAATGCGATCTTCGATGCGATGGAAGCAGTAAAGAATACGAAAACAGCGCCGATCCCGGTACATTTACAGGATGCACACTATAAGTCATCCGGAAAACTGGGGCATGGTGTTGGATATAAATACGCACATGATTATCCGGATCATTATGTGGAGCAGCAGTATCTGCCGGACGGACTGACAGACCGGAAGTTCTACGTTCCGGGTGAGAACGGCTACGAGAAGAAGATCCGTGAATATTTCAAAAAGATCAAGGGTGAGCCAGAAGAAGAGTAAGAGAACATTCCGGGCATGAGATGATCTCTGTTTCACAGGCTGATGAGCAGAGCACATTTTTCCGGTATTGGATCTTTACATATATTAAAAAGCAGGAGGAATTAGAGATGAAGTCCTACGAGGAAATGACAAAAGAAGAGTTATTGAAAGAGAAGGAAGGATTGGAAGCGGAATACAAAAAATTCCAGCAGAGAGGCTTAAAACTTGATATGTCCAGAGGCAAGCCATCCCAGGAACAGTTAGACCTTTCGATGGGAATGATGGATGTACTGACTTCCGGTGTTGATCTGACCTGTGATGATGGTACAGACTGCAGAAACTATGGTGTGCTGGACGGTATCAGTGAAGCAAAACAGCTTATCGGTGATATGATCGAGTGTAATCCGGACAATATCATCATTTATGGTAACTCAAGCCTTAACATTATGTATGACACCATCTCCCGTTCCATGACACACGGTGTAATGGGAAATACTCCATGGTGCAAATTAGATAAAGTAAAATTTTTGTGCCCGGTACCGGGATATGACAGACATTTTGCGATCACAGAATATTTCGGCATTGAGATGATCAACGTACCGATGCTTCCGACCGGACCGGATATGGATATGGTGGAAGACCTTGTGAGCAAAGATGAGGCGATCAAAGGTATCTGGTGTGTGCCAAAATATTCCAATCCACAGGGAATCACTTATTCGGATGAGACGGTCCGCCGTTTTGCAAGATTAAAACCGGCAGCAAAAGATTTCCGTATTTACTGGGATAACGCATACTGCGTGCATCATTTATATGATATTAACCAGGATCATCTGATCGAGATTTTAAAAGAATGCAAGAGAGCAGGAAACCCGGATATGGTTTACAAATTCTGTTCTACAAGCAAGATCACATTCCCTGGTTCCGGTGTGGCAGCGATCGCAACTTCTGCCAACAACTTAGAGGATATCAAGAAACAGTTGAAGATCCAGACCATCGGCCATGATAAGGTAAACCAGCTGCGCCATGTCCGTTTCTTCAAAGATATCCACGGAATCACAGAGCATATGCGCAAGCACGCAGATTCTCTCCGTCCAAAATTTGAAATGATCCTGGATACATTTGAAAGAGAGTTAAAAGGACTCGGAGCCGGAAGCTGGTACAGCCCGAAGGGTGGATACTTCATCACATATGAGACACTGGATGGATGTGCAAAAAATGTTGTGGCAAAAGCAAAAAAAGCAGGGGTTGTGATGACTCCGGCGGGTGCGCCTTTCCCATATGGAAAAGATCCGCATGATTCTGTCATCCGTATCTCACCATCCTATCCAAGCTTGGAAGATCTTACGACTGCGATCGACATCTTTGTTGTCTGCGTCAAGCTCGCAAGCATTGAGAAACTTTTAGGAGAATAATAGTAAGTTTTTAACCGCTGAAAAGCAAAAGAAAAAGACCTGTGTGTACAATGTCATAATGTTCGCATGACATAGGTACACGCAGGTCTTTTTTATGAATTATGCCTCAGTGGAAGCATCCTCTGTTCCGTTTTTCCATTTGTTGAATTTCTCGACAACTGCGTCGTAGGTTCTCTGGGAAATATCCGGAAGTTTATCTCCCCATGCTTTGGTTGCCTGTTCGAAACCTTTCTTGAAAGCTTCTAACATAGCGTCTGCCTTGTCAGGATCATCACCGGATAAAGCTTTTGCAAAATCAAGAATACGGTCAGAAGTCTGCTCTACACCCCAGTAACCGTCGTCCGCGATATCTGCCTGTGCCTGTGCTTTCACATCGGCTGATACGGTAAAATCACCTTTTGCAAGGAATTTCCACATATCATCTGCGGTGCCGATCGCAACACCCTGCTTGGTCATCATCTGCTCAACGATGCTGCGGAGCTGTGCAGTGCGCTGCTCTGCGTCAGCTTTTAACTTTGCAACGATCGCTGCGCTGTCGGCCTTGCTTGTTGTTTTATTGGAAGCCTTGTCTGTCCTGGAGTCAGAACTCTTCTCATAAATGACACCGGAAGCTGTCTTGGAAGAAGCTGCCTTTTTCGTTGTCTCGGATGTCTTTTCTGCTGATTTTGTTGTTGTCTGTGTAGATGCTGCTGCGGCAGCAGTCACAGTGTTAATGGAATTGATTGCCATATGATCCTCCTTGTCTGGCGAAGCTGGATGCATTTGTTTTTATAGAAAACAAAATGTTCAGCCACCTGAATGAATAGTTATTAACCTTCCATGGTTCTGTTAATTATATCGGACTGGCAAAGAAAAAAGTTTAGTGCCGATTGACCTTTTGGACATAAAATGATAAGATACTAATTGTATACAAAAAACACAAAAAAAACAAGTTTTATTTTAGGTACAATCAATGCGTGTTAGCGACGATTTTGGTAAGGAGAAACTAACCGATGAAGGATATTTCAGTAAAGGCGCTGGCTAAGATCAATCTTGGGCTGGATGTGGTACGAAAAAGAGAGGATGGTTATCATGAGGTCCGCATGGTGATGCAGACCATTCATTTGTTTGACAGGCTGGAGATCTCGAAGAATACTTCCGGTGAGATCACGATGGAAACGAATCTTTCTTTTTTGCCGACGAATGAGAATAATCTTGTCTATAAAGCGGCAAAGCTTTTGCAGGATGAGTTTGCGATAAAAGATGGCGTGCATGTATGGCTGCACAAGTATATTCCGGTAGCAGCAGGAATGGCAGGGGGAAGCACGGACGCAGCGGCAGTGTTATATGGTATGAACCAGATTTTTGATCTGGGACTGACAAGGGAAGAACTGATGGAGCGCGGTGTGAAGATCGGTGCAGATGTTCCGTACTGCATTATGCGGGGAACGGCTTTGGCAGAGGGCATAGGAGAGAAGCTTTCGAAGCTTCCGCCGATGGTGAAATGTCCTGTTTTGATCGCAAAACCGCAGATCAGTGTTTCTACTAAGTTCGTCTATGAGAATCTGAAGTTAGGCTCTGATATGGTACACCCGGATATTGACCGGCTTGTGGCAGATATCAGAGAGAAAGATTTATATAAAATTGCAGCAGATATGGGAAATGTCTTAGAGACAGTGACAATCCCGGCTTATCCTGTGATCGCAGACATCAAAGATCACATGATGGAGCATGGCGCTGTGAATGCCATGATGAGTGGCAGTGGTCCGACGGTTTTCGGTCTTTTTGACAAGGAAGCGACGGCAGTAGAGGCATACGAGGCGATGAAAGCCTCCGGTCTTGCAAAACAGGTATATTTAACGAGTATTTATAATAACGCGCGTAAGTAGAAAGGCATGGTATCAAAGATGACAGAAGATTTAACATTGAATATGGATGCGTATCTTCCGCTGAGAGATGTTGTGTTTAACACGTTAAGAGAGGCTATTTTAAAAGGGGAATTAAAACCGGGCGAGCGGCTGATGGAGCTGCAGCTTGCGGCAAAACTTGGTGTCAGCCGTACACCGATCCGTGAGGCGATCCGTATGCTTGAGCAGGAGGGACTTGCCGTTACGATCCCAAGAAAAGGCGCGGAAGTTGCCAAAATGACGGAGAAAGATATGGAGGATGTCCTTCAGATCCGCGAAGCGTTAGATGAGCTTGCGGCAAAAATTGCATGTGAGCAGATTTCTGAGGAACAGTTAGAAGAGCTGGTTGCGACCATGCATGAGTTTGAGGAATCCACCAAGACAGATAATGTGAAAAAAATCGCAGAGGCGGATGTAAAGTTTCACGATATTATTTACCAGTCAACCGGTAACCCGAAGCTTGTGAATATGTTAAATAACCTCCGGGAGCAGATGTACCGCTATCGTGTGGAATATCTGAAAGATGAGAATAACTATCCGACATTGATGAAAGAACATAAAGATATTGTGGAAGGGTTAGTCCGTAAGAACAAAACGCAGGTGACAGAGACGATGCACCAGCATGTGAAGAATCAGGCAGTCGCAGTTAAGGCTATGATCAAGGAGCAGGAATAAGAAGTAACTGCCCGGAGGACAGGAAAACTGCATAAAAAATGGAAAACCGTACAGACTAGAAAGAGGATAAGCATTTTGCTTATCCTCTTTCGTATTAGGGGGAATTAATAGAAAGGAAACAAGCTGGAAATGTCGGAAAATCAGAAATGTCCGGTATCGACGGATTTAACGCAAAATATAGAGGAAATGGAATTTTATTTTCATGACTGTGCGGACATTAAAAAGAAGCAGATGAAGCTTGGCAGGAATCAGGATACCGCCTGTTATCTGACCTTTATTGAAGTGTCCGTGGACATGGGAACGTCCGCACTCGGAGAGACTTTAAAATACTTAAATGGACTGACAAGGGATGAGATCCTTTGTACACTGCAGGAAAATGCGCTTGGAATCTCGGATGCAACATATTTTCCGACTATTGAGGAGGCTGTGAGCGGTCTGCTCACCGGGGAGGCGATCCTTTTTGTGGATGGTTTTGACCGGGCAGTAAAAATACCGGATGATGGTTATCCGAATATGGGGATCACAGAGGTTGATTCGGAAAAAGTAATCCGCGGTTCCAACGAAGGTTTTTGCGATTCTGTGAAGCAGAATGCGGCGCTGATCCGGAAAAGGATCCGTTCGCCCCGTGTGAAAGTGAGAGGACTGAAAGCCGGGATTAGATCGAACACGAACGTCTATCTTGTGTATGTGGAGGATCTTGCGAATCCGGGACTTGTAAAAGAAATTGAAAAGAGGCTGCAGGATTTCACGATTGATGGGATATTAGACAGCGGAATGTTAGAACAGCTGGCAGAGAAAAAATGGTATTCGCCATTTCCACAGTTTCAGACAACACAGCGTCCTGACCGGGCGGCCATGGCGGTATTAGAGGGCAGAGTGATCGTGATGTGCGATAATTCTCCGATCGGTCTGATACTGCCGACAGATTACAATTCATTTATCCGTACCAGTGACGATTATTACAGCCGTTTTGAGATTGCGACGTTCGGGCGGATCCTGCGGTATCTCGCATCCTTTTTTGCAATGACGCTGCCGGGATTTTATCTTGCAGTGACTAATTTTCATACACAGATACTTCCAACTACACTACTTTTGTCGTTTGCTGAGGCGAGGCAGGGTGTCCCATTTCCGGCAGTCGTGGAAGTACTCATCATGGAATTGTCGTTTGAACTTTTGCGGGAGGCGGGCGTGCGGCTTCCCGGTGCAATGGGAAATACCATCGGGATCGTGGGAGGACTGATCATTGGACAGGCAGCGGTAGAGGCGAATCTGGTCAGTCCGATCGTGGTGATCGTCATCTCTTTTACTGCGCTATGTTCTTTTGCGATACCGAACGAAGAATTTGCCACAGCCTTCCGTATCCTGAAATTCTTTTTTATTGCGGTCTGTGCGTGGCTTGGCTACTTTGGCATGCTCCTCGGACTGCTTGCGGTACTCACACATCTGTCGCATCTGACAAGCTTTGGTATTCCGTATCTCATGCCATTCGTGGGTGCAGATCTGAATGACTATGAGGATGAGCGGGATTTTATCTGGCGGCAGCCTTTCCGGAAACTGCGCAAACGTCCGATTTATGCAAATCCGAAAGAGCGGACAAAGCTGACGTTTTCAAAGAAGAGATAGGGGGAAGTATGTTCTCAGAAAACAATCAAATTTCAGGCAGACAGGTGTTCCGACTTCTGACGTATGACTTTCTTGGAATGGGAACGCTGCTGCTGCCGACAATGCTTGCAGATACGGCAGGGCGCGACGGGATTTTCTGCATTCTGGCGGGGATTTTGTCCACGTTTTTGTACTTGAAATTATTGAGATATCTGTTGAAAGGCATGAAAACAAGTTATCCTGATTTTTTGAAGCAGAAGTGTGGAAAAATATGCGGTTATGTACTCTGGGGCGGATATTTTCTGTACTTTATCCTCATGGCTTCGTACACGGCGTATCTGTTTTCCACGCTGATGTTAAATGGTCTTGTGGAAAACGTCAGCTTTTATCTGGTGCTGTTGTTGATATTACTGCTCGCATTTTATGGAATGGCAGGTGGGATCGAGGGCAGGGCAAGAGTGTACGAGATACTGTTCTGGTTTCTGATGATACCGCTGTTTCTGATGTTATTTGCGGCATGCAGGGAGGTGAAGCCAGCCTACTGGAGCCCGATTTTTGTGGCGGATGGAAAAGAAGTGTTAAGCGGCAGCTATTATGTGCTTTTCTGTTATTCCATGGTGTCGATCGTACTGTTCCTGAAAGAATATGTTGCGGATCGTAAGAAATGCGTTGGTGCAGCAGAAAAAGCGGTCTGGTTTTCCGGCGGCGTATTTGCAGCACTGTATCTGATCCTGATCGGGCTGTTTGGCGTCGAGGCACTGGCTCAGATGAAATTTCCGGCGGTCACGATGATGAGCCGCGTGCAGGTGACGGGCGGATTTTTGAAGAGGACGGATGCTTTTATGTTCAGCATCTGGTTTTTTACGCTGTATGCGATGCTAAACAGCATGGTTTTTTACAGTGGAAATCTGGCTGAAAAAGTGATCCGTGACTGCGGCGGTTATCTGGAAGGGAAAAAAAGAATGCTGCCGTATCTCATTCTGCTTCTTCTGGTGTATGGCGTGACAGTGCTGTTTTACAGAAACCAGCAGTTTTTGGACTGCGTGACATTCCTGCTTTGGAGGATTGGAACACCTTTTGTCGTTGGCGTGCCGGTACTGCTGTTTCTGACTGGAGAGAGAAAAAAACATAATAAAAAAGTACGTGTGCTGGTGCTGGTATGTTTTTTATTTGGGTGTCTTTTTTTACAGGGGTGTAATGTCGCAGAACTTGAGGATAAGACATTCCCGGTTCTTTTGAATATCAGAGATCAGGACGATTTCCAAAATGTGTGGCTGAATCATGAGTATGCAGGAAACAAAGAGGTGGATTACAACCATTTGAAAGTGGTGCTCATTGAGAGGTCTTTTCTGGAAAAAGAGGCGGAAGTGGAAGATATGCTATCCATGTTGGAGCAGGAAAAAGAGGTTCCGTGGAACGCTTATGTGATGACGACGGAAAGCTGTGACCGTCTGGCGCAGACAGAGGGAGAACTTGATGTGCTGCTTGGAAATTATCTGGAAGAACTGCTGGAAAACACATCGGGCATTGACCAGAAAGCGTATCCGACGCTTGGCATGCTCTATGAGGAGCGGGTTAATCACTTGGAGACACTTTATATTCCTTTTGTGGATATAGAGGGGGAGCAGTCCGGGGCAGTGGAGGATGATACCGAGAAACCGCAGATTACAGCCTACGAAGTCTGGAAACGTGGAAGGGCGGCGGGGCTTGTCGATACGGATACCGCGCGTGCAGCATTCTTCACGCAGAACTTTGCGGACGATTACACCTTACAACTTGCACCGGAACTTTATGTGAAAGTGGATGCAGCTTCCTGCCGAGTCAAAGAAACGGAAAAAATCGGTGCCGGAGGTCTGACAGAGCAGGTTGTCACAGTGACTGTGACGGGAGAAGGCGAAATCTTAAGCGGCACAGTTTCTGCAAGTGAAAATCCGGCAAACTCAGAAGCAGGGAATACAGAAACAAACATAACTAACAATTCTTATGAAAAAATGACAAGGGAAAAAGAGCAGATCATAAACACCCGGATGGAGGACTATCTGAATGCGATCGCTGCACATGCACTTGAGAAAGAAATCGATATTACTAACAGTTACCGGAATCTCGGCGCTGATAACCGCACATGGTATTTTAAGTATCAAAACACTCCTGCCGCTTACGAGAAAGACATCAAAATCCAATATCTGGTAAAAATAAACTGGAAATCGGAATAAATGCAAAGTTTTCGGGAATTATTCAATGTAGGGATAGAAGGTCGATGAGCGAAACTCGAATTTAGGTTATGAAGATTGCGAAAAATGAACAAAAATATTCAAGACACGCTCCCGCTATGTGTCACTCGCAGCGGTACTATATTTCTGTTTATTTTTTGCAATATAACATATTCTATGAGCGAGTTTCGCAAGCAACGACACAGCCTGATAAATATAAATATTATCTACATTTATCTGATTTTGGCAAGTGAAAAGGAGATTTGAATTATGGCAAGAAAATGGATCGGGTACATAGGAGTTGGAAGTCTGATGTGCGCTGCATTGGGATGTGGTATTTTGTATACAAGACAGGCGAGACTGCAGCAGACGATTTCGGACAAAGTACTGCGGTTTCATGTGCTGGCGAACAGCGACAGTGAGGCAGACCAGAACTTAAAACTTGCAGTGCGTGATGCGGTGGGAAGTTTTATGCAGGAAAAACTGGCAGCTGTGGAAAATCTGGAAGAATGTGAGCTGGTTGTGCGCCAGAGCCTCGGTGAAATTGAGGAAGCCGCGGCAGAGACAATCGCAGAAAACGGTTATGACTATGATGTGACAGCGGAGCTGGAACACACTTCGTTTCCGGTAAAAAACTATGGAAGCTACACCTTTCCGGCGGGAGATTACGAGGCACTCCGTATTGTGATCGGAGAAGGAAACGGACATAACTGGTGGTGTGTGATGTATCCTAACATGTGTTTTTCAGACAGCATGTATGAGGTGGTCGATAAGGAAGCAGGAGAAAAGCTGCGTGAAGTACTGACAACAGAAGAGTATGAGAAGGTGCTGGCAGAAGGAGACTATCAGGTCAGAATGAAATATTTTTCGTGGCTGAATCCGTATCTGGAGAAGCTGGCTGAAAACTAAAATAAAGCAGCACACTTATAAGAAAACAATGTTTCAAAAAGCTTACGCTTGCTAAATTATAAGAAACACGCTAATATATGGCTTGAAAAGACAATGACGCGAAACAGAAAAGAGGTTTACATAAATGACAAAAGATGTACTTGTGAAAATCAGTGGTTTACAGTTTGCAGAAGATCAGGATAACGGCCCGGTAGAGATTATCACAACCGGAAACTACTATAAGAAAAATGGAAAGCACTATATTCTGTATGATGAAGTGCAGGAAGGCTTTGACGGAGTGACGAAAAGCGTTATCAAAGTAAATGATGATTTTCTGGATGTCACTAAAAAGGGTGTGACCAATGTGCATATGATGTTTGAGAAAAACAAGAAAAATATGTCATACTACAACACACCGTTTGGAAATCTGCTGGTCGGAATCAACGCCACAGACGTGAAAGTGAATGAGACAGAAGACAACATTGACATCAAGGTCGATTATAAGCTGGAAGTCAATTATGAACATCTGGCAGAGTGCAGCATTTCCATGAATATCATGTCGAAGGATACGAAGGATTTTAGGATATAAGGAGTGCAAGCGAGAAGAATGCATTTATGCATTCGGCGAACGATGAATGTCAATCATGTGCCGTTTTTGCACATGATATGATAATCGTGAAGTTGAGGTAATATATTATGAAAAATTGTAAAATGGTATTCACAATCGGTCTGGTGTTTGCAGTAATGATGTTAGCTGCAGCCTGCACAGACAGCAACAAATCAGACGATAGTATATTTGACTATGAAAAGTTGGATGTTGATGAATATGTGTATCCTTCTGATTTTGAACTTGGAGATGATTTGAGGGGTGCAATTACAGAATTGGCATGCTGCTATCATGATTTTGATGAAACTGTTATAGATGGAGAAGATTGGAAAAATATATTCCTGGCTAGATTTATACAAAATTCCAGATATTCTTTCCAATATATGGATGAACAGGAAACAAAAAACAATGGTTTTATCTCACAGGAACAGGTGGAATATATTCAATATTCGCTCACGGGTAAGAAACTGGATTTTTCAGATTATATGGACGAAAAAATTGATGTACAAGATACAACAAGTGGCATGAATTTTGGGAATATCACAGACTATGAGTATGAAATTCATAATGGTGAAATTGTATTGAGTGCAGATATGCAATTACAGAGTGATGGCACAAATAACAAAAAAAAAGAAAAACTAACGGTTTATCTGATAAAAAATCCGTATAGCTGTTTCGATGGATATAGCATAAGAAAACTTATTTCTGAGGATGTGACAGAAAATATAAAGGCGGATGGAAAAGAGCATGTTTTTTATGCAGCGGATGCAGGAGTTGAAGAGGATAATGTGTTTGCTCTTGAATTTTTGTATGCAGAGGACAATTTACAATATGGACATTTTGTTTATGTTGATTTGAGTGAAAATAAGAAACTGGCAGAGTACATCAGAAATAATTCAGGAAGCGACTTCAAGGTAACCTATATCTTGAATGATACGCAGGATGATGTTATAGAAAGAGTCACACCAACAGAAATTGTAGTTCATACAGAAACGACAGATAATACAGAGAAACACATACAGGATTTTGAAAAATTATCAGAAATGATTGGAACATATCATTATACTTCTGATTATGGAACAGGTCGATTAATGATTGAAGCGACAGAGGATGGCATTGATATTTCTGATTATGAATCGGAGGACACCTATAGATTTCTGGCAAATGAAACAAATGTAAAAAATGAAGAGGAAAACAAAGTATATCTGGAATACCCGGCACAGGTGTATGAAGATGATACGGTTATTTTTGAGTACTATATTTTAGAAAAATCGAGTGATGGAATTGATGTGTATTATAGTCCATCTTCTTTTGACGAAGCTGAATTATTGTACCATGCTGTCAGGGAAAACTAAAAGAGGATTGCGAGATATCATATGATAGGTTATATTTTATTCAAATCAATTTTAACAAAATCAATTTGAATAAAAATAAACTAAATTTGCAGAAAGGTGATTTCTATGTTTATTGGCAGAGAAAGAGAGTTAGCATCCTTAAAAGAATTCTATGAAAAAGACAGAATTGGCGGATGAGGATGTTTTGCTGCTTACATTGGATTCACTTTATGGATGAGACAGAAGATAGCATTGATATCAAGGTAAATTATAAGCGGAAAGTCAATTATGAACATCTGGCAGAGTGCAGCATTTCCATGAACATTATGTCGAAGGATGCGAAGGATTTTAGAATTTGAGTTTATAAGGGGCTGTGAAAAAGAATAGCTCTGAAAAAAAGAAAGACCAAGAGTTTATAGTGAACTCAAGGTCTTTCTTTATGCTGTAATTAACTTGTGATGAAAATTAATCACATAATCTATTTTAACCCAAAACAGGCAGTTTTGCCAATGCTAATTCAAGATTATCTGGACGTAAAGGGAAACAAGTATGGACGACAGGAAGAAGTGTGTCAGTGTGAAGATTGCTCGGCTGTCCGTACACAGAACAGTGCAAAAAGACAGATAAAAACCGTATCGTTCGGAGCAAGTGCGAACTTACAGCGCTGCACCAGAAAGTGATTGGAAATCCTGATAGTATTTAGGGAGCGCTTCTAAGGATGAACAGTTCAATCTAGGAAGAAGGAACAGTTGATATCATAAAAAAATGACCGTTGGTACAAAAGAAATGTCCGAAGAGGAATAAAATCTGCTTTGCTTGAAGTATTTCTTATTTCTATTGGGCAGAATCTTTATGATTACCACATCAAAGAGAAAAAGCTGCAATAGCGCTGCATAGGATTTCATAACAGTGTTTTTATGGGGGAAGGGGAATTATAACACTTTTTCAAGACTTATAACTACTGTTGGAAGAGTATAATTGTCGTAAACAGCTTTATTGTTTTGAAAATATCAAAGCAGTTGCTCAAAGCAAATGAGCAAGGGAAATGCTACTTTGTCTGCAAACTATTATGAAAACTGGTATTGTATATTTACCGGGTAATTTAACCGGAATATGAAAGAGCAGGATAGTTACTATCCAGATTAGTTAAGGTTTAGGTGGGGTTAACGAAGCCCCATCCGTTGAAAGGAGCTAGATGAAATGGAAAGAATTCAGTTTTATCCACCAGAAATTTTAAAAAGAGTAATGTTGCAGGATGCAAAGATTAACGGAATCAGCATAAGTCAGTTAACTGTAGATATTTTAATGGAGCATTATGGTCTTGCTGTTGCTACAGAAAACAAGAAAGCTTTATCTGAGATTATTGATGAGGTTATTGATGAAGTAAAGACGTTTGTCAAAGATCATCCCGCAGGAACAACATTTGATCTGCTTACTGCATCTGAGACATTTAAGAATATTCACATGGTTGCCGATGGAAAACCCTCAACAAACCGTGCAACGGTTGGGAAGATATTTGCATCAAAACTAGGTAAAGACAGCTTTAAGAATATTGTAATAGTAAGGACGGAGACTGGTGCAATAAAAAGAAGTCCTAACAGAGCAACACTATATCGGATTTTGTAAGGAGAAAATTCAATGGAAATAAATAATGCTAAGACAGTATTTCCAGAGAATAGCTGATAATACAGATTTTACAGCATGGTATTTCGGACATTTCTACGAGGATACAGAAATCGATGGCAGATTTTATTGCTTATATGAAGATATTGTCGTGCTGTAAAATGCACAGGAGGCAAGTAACGATCGATCGAGGGTAAAAAATGTTTGTTTGCGCATGCTATGACATCTCATCCAAATGTAATAAAAAAGCGCAGTCATTATTTGATGGGTGGATGCTTAATAGATGAGTTTTACAAGGATGGTGTAGATGGGTATATATCGTTTGTGGGGCATACCCCGACAGGGAATGTTATATGGACAGATCAAGGTTTATATCTGGATGATGATTTAAAATCTATTTGGAAAAATGAAAAAGAAAATGTGTTTCTTTTGGATTGTGGCAGCGGATTTGGAAATGGCCGGTTGGCGTGTCTGTGTATTGAAACAGGACAAAGATTTTATTCTGAGGAGCAATCATGAGGAGATGATAGAACGTCAGAAGTGGCGTTAGAATGCCTTGAGTTTCTGATGAAAGAAATCACGGATAAGTCCATAGAGGAATTGGATGAAACAATGCTGGATAATCTGGTGACATGGCAGTATAACGGAAGTAAGACAACAATCGATGAGTTTCGCAAATTGGATACAGAAGGTAAAATGGGTGTAATAGATTTTATAAAGGAATTACTCATATACGAAGAAATATCAGTAGGTGACAAAGACTATCTTTTAGTTCATGCAGGTTTAGGAAACTATTCGCCACAAAAGGACATAGAGTATTATTCCGCACCGGCAGTAATTTAAAAGAGTCAAAAGAGTGATATTGACGAGTCAGTTCAGTTATAGAGATGATGAAAGAAAATGATTAATATAAAGATACACCAGAAGAGAGGTGGACATAAATTACACTGTCACAGAGAGGAGAAAATGTATGAAAAAAAGAATTCTAGCAGCTATGCTTACTTTGTCTATGGTTGTGTCCATGACAGCATGCGGAAATTCAGATGCAGGAGGATCAAAGGATTCAGCTAAAAATAACGGTAATGGGGATGAACCATATACAGTTACCATGGTTCTGAATGGAAGCACACAGCCGGATGAAGAAAGAATCGAACAAAAAATCAATGAGATTCTTGAACCGGAACTTAATGCGAATCTTGATATTGTTGTGCTGCCGTGGGCAAGTGCAAGCCAGCAGTTACAGCTTATGTTATCAGGGGATGAAAAAATTGATGTTTTTTATACCCAGGCAACCAATGCAGTGCAGTATATGAATGCAGGACAGATTGTAGACATGTCTGAACTGATTGATAAATATGGAACAAATATCAAACAGATTTATGGAGAGGATATAGCTAAGATCAATCAGGTCGAAGGCTTTGTATATGGCGTGCCAAATCAGATTGAACGAGGAAGTATTCCTGCCATATTTATGAGAAAAGATCTGGTGGAAAAGTACAATATTGATACAACACAGATTAAAGAACCAAAAGATCTGGAAAGTGTTTTTGAGACAGTAAAAGCGGGAGAGCCGGATATGACAATGTTATATTCGAGCAGTGAGAATGATGCACCGGCTACAAGATTATTCCGTGGAGATACTCTGTCAGATAACAATTATCTTGGTGTACTCATGGATCAGACGAACAGCACAAAAGTAGAAAACTTCTTTGCGACAGACTGGTTTAAAGATACAACTACCATGCTGCATGACTGGTATCAGAAGGGATATATCAGCCAGGATGCAGGAACTAACACAGAGAACTGGAGAACAGTATGCAAGGCTGGAAATTTATTTTCACTGTTTTTTTCTTATCATCCTGGAACACCGGTAGAATTTGAAAGCTCCACCGGCTATGATTTTGAGATCGTGCCATTTTATAATGAACCGATCATAAATAGCTCATCCTATAATGGTGTTACATTCTCAATTGCCCAGAATTCAGAAAATCCGGAGAAAACAATGGAAGTACTGGATTATATCTACGGAAGTTCAGAGATCATGAATCTTTTAAACTGGGGTGAACAGGATAAAGACTATGTGATAGAAGATGCTGATAATGGCATTATCAATTTCCCGGAAGGAATCACTTCTGATAATGCAGGCTATAACTTAAACCTTGGATGGGAATTGCCAAATCAGTTTATTGCTTATAAATGGACTGGCTCAGATCCGCAATTATGGGAAAAAATGGAAGAATTTAACGGTTCTGCAAAGAGCTCCAAAGCAGTAGGATTTTTATTTGACAGCAGTAATTATTCAAGTGAGATCGCAGCTCTTTCCAATATTGTAAAACAATACAGCGGAGCACTTTACAGCGGTTCCGGAGATCCAGATGAACTTATTCCGGAATTGTTAGAAGCATTAGATGATGCGGGAATCAATGAAGTGATCCAGGCAAAACAGGAACAGTTAGATGCTTTTCTTGCAGCAAAATAATCAGGTTCAGAAGGAAAGTCCCACAGATACAACGTGGGACTTTTTTATAAAAGGAGAAACTTATGAAGAAGAAAAAGAACAAAGTTAAGGAATATCTGCCGCTCTATCTGATGATGCTTCCGGGATTATTATATCTGCTGATCAATAATTATCTTCCGATGACAGGTATTATACTTGCTTTCAAAAAGTTGAATTTTTCAAAAGGAATTTTGGCAAGCCCGTGGGCAGGACTGGATAATTTTAAATTTTTGTTCTCGTCAAAAGATGCCTGGATTATTACAAGAAATACATTGCTATATAATATAGCTTTTATTCTTGTCAATATGGTCGTTGGAATTGCAATCGCAATTTTAATCTGTGAGGTTAAGAACACAAAAATGAAAAAAATATACCAGAGTGCTATATTATTGCCATTTTTGATGTCGATGGTCATTCTGAGCTATATTGTGTATGCACTTTTAAGTGCTGAAAATGGTCTTGTAAACAATACGATCCTGCCATTACTGCATATAGATCCGATCCAGTGGTATCAGAAACCAAAATACTGGCCGGCGATTCTTATCATTGCGAACTGCTGGAAAGGGGTAGGATATGGATGCCTGATTTATATTGCATCTCTGATCGGTATTGATCCGACTTATTATGAAGCAGCAAGACTGGATGGAGCTACAAAGTGGCAGGAAATAACAAAAATCACATTGCCATGCCTGGTACCGACAATCATTACGCTGTTATTATTGAGCATTGGAAGAATCTTCTATTCTGATTTTGGATTATTTTATCAGGTTCCGATGAACTCCGGTGTGTTGTTCCCAACAACAAACGTAATTGATACGTATGTATATCGTGCATTGATCGAACAGGGAAATATCAGTATGTCATCCGCAGCGGGTGTATACCAGTCATTAGTAGGTTTTGTCATTGTCATGTTAAGTAACTGGATCGTTAGACGTGTAGATAAAGACAGAGCATTGTTTTAGGAGGAGAGTCCATTATGACAAATTCAAAAAAAACAAAGAGATACCAGTTTTGGATCAATCTGATACTGATAGTGATGACATTGACTATTATTTTACCATTTTTGCTGGTATTTATTTCATCCATCACGGATGAAACAGTGTTGATCCGGAATGGATATTCCTTTTTCCCGGAAAAAATAAGCTTTTATGCATATCAGTATATTATCAGACAGGGAGAGAAAATACTCCGTGCGTATGGCGTTACAATTCTTATTACAGTAGTAGGTACCTTTTTTAATCTGATGTTTTCAGCATTACTGGCATATCCGCTGTCTGTGAAGACATTGCCTTATAGAAGGCAGATTACTTTTTTTGTATTTTTTACAATGTTATTTAATGGCGGTTTAGTACCTACATATCTGATGTATGTAAATTATTTTCATATAAAAAATACAATATGGGCACTGATAATTCCTAATTTGTTGCTGAGTGCGAACAATGTGCTGATGATACGGAGCTATTTTATGACAAGTATTCCGGAAGCATTGTATGAAGCGGCAAAAATTGATGGCGCAGGACATACAAAAATCTTTTTTCAGATTACGTTTCCACTTGGTAAACCTATCCTTGTAACCATGGGATTATTTTCGGCACTGGCATATTGGAATGACTGGACAAATGGTTTATACTATTTATCAGGAAATCAGGGACAGAAATTATATAGTATCCAGAATCTTTTGAATCAGATGATCACTGATATCCAGTATCTTGCAAGCGGTAAGGTTGCCGGAAATATAGGGGCAGAAGTTGCAAAACTTCCGACAACGTCCATAAGGATGGCAATTGCTTTTATAGCAATGCTTCCATTATTTATCATTTATCCGTTTTTACAGAAATATTTCGCAGAGGGTATTACGCTAGGGGCAGTAAAAGGTTAAAGGAATATCATGGCGTTTGGAAAAAAGATGAATTTAAAAAGACGAAAAAAGAAATCTTTAGCACAACAGAGTAAGCAAATATTAATTTTAATGACAGTCATTCTGGTAATTATTCTGGGAGGATGCACTTATGTTTTAAACAAAACAAGTGGGCAGATTTACGAACAGATGAGCCAGATGGCACAGTTGTATGCGCAGGAGCTTGACAATCGTTTTTTGAGGATCAGCCGGAATCTTTTTTCTACGATCATGGATACCAATGAGACAAATTCCACGTTCTGGGGAAATGTAAATCTGATGAAGAATGGGGATTATTCGGAGTATGCGATCGGAAAACTCAGAGAAGAATATTTTTCTTCGGCATGGGAATATGGAACGGAATACAGGATTTTTTTATACACACATGATACGGATAAATTATATCAGCTTTCCCTGTCTTCGGACGGAAATTACACAATGTCATCTGATATTGCAGCATCTATCCGTGAACAGATAGACAAATTAGATGAAAAGACATATGCAGTGAAGCGGAAGTGGGATGTTTTGGAGTGCGATAATGAGGTATATATCTGTAAAATTGCACAAAAAAATGGAATTGCATTAGGATGCATTGTAAATGTAAAAAGTATCTTAGAACCATTCTCAAAGCTTTCGTTGGGAAAGCATGGATATGTAAGCCTTGTCGATCAGGATGAGGTCTGTATAGGTATGTTAGACCAGAGCGGAATCATATCAGAGCCGCAAAGTATGAATACCAAAAATACTTATACGATCCGTCAGGGATTATCCAGAGCACCCTTTGAGATCAGGATCGGGATTTCTTTAGGCGGTGTCTTAAGCCTGATGGCGGGAAGTCTGCTCGGGATGACAGTATTGATCTTTATGATTCTTATTATGAGTGGGATATTGCTTTTTCATGTGTATTCCAATATTATGAAACCGCTTAAAGTGTTCACACAAAACCTTCAGCAATATGATGAGGGTGGATATATGCTGAACATGACGGAAGGAAATCTGCTTGAATTAGAGCAGATTGATGGAAAATTCCGTACAATGATCCATCAGATCCGCAAATTGAAGATCACGCTATATGAACGGGAATTAGAGAAACAGAAAATTGAGATGGATTATCTGAAAATGCAGATCCGGCCGCATTTTTATTTGAATTGCCTGAACTTTATTTACAGCATGATCGACTTTGGCGATTATGAACACGCAAGGGCAATGACAAAAATCACTTCGGATTATCTTTCATATATTTTTCGGAATACAACGGACAGAGTTCCGGTTTTAGCGGAATCAAAGCATTGTGAAGATTATTTAAAAATCCTGCTGCTGAGGTATCCGGATAAGTTTACCTATTATATTGAAGTTCATGATGAAGTGGCAGATGCGGAGATATTTCCATTCTTAATACAGGTTTATGTTGAAAATGCTGCAAAACAGGCATTGATGGCAGATGAAAAAATGCTGATCTCAGTTACGGTATATCCTGAGGACAGGGACGATGAAAAATACGTTAATATTTTTATCTCGGATACGGGAAAGGGATTTCCGGACGAAATATTATGTAAACTACAAAATGGACAAAACATTTCTGACAATGGAAAACATATCGGTATTTGGAACTGTATGAGGCGGTTTCAGTATTATTATGGGGATCAGGGAGAGATCCATTTCAGCAATAGTCCATTAGGTGGTGCCGTTGTGGATATTCATGTTCCATATAAAATCGGAAGGAGCGATACACAGGAATGAAATTATTGCTGGTGGATGATGAACGTTATGTGATTGAAAGTATAAAGAAAAATATCTGCTGGGAGCGGACAGGTATTACTGAGATTTATACAGCATTTACAATGAAACAGGCGCAGGAAATTATAACAGCTGTTAAAATGGACATTATTATCAGTGATATTGTGATGCCTGCTGCAACAGGATTTGATCTGGTGCAATGGGTGAGGGAGCAGAATTTCAGGATACAGGTTATTTTTTTGACCAGTTATGCGGAATTTGACTATGCAAGACGTGCGATACAGCTGGAAAGCGTTGAATATCTGCTAAAACCAATTGATTTTGAAAAACTGGAAGAAGCATTAAAAAAAGCAGAACAGGCAGTGCTTCAGGAAAAACATATCGAAAAACTTACAGAAGCGAGTGAACAGTGGGAAAAAGACCGGACAATCCTGCAAAAGGATATCTGGAGAAATTTATTGAGCGGTAACATGACACAAAACCAGTTCTGCGAATCTGCAAAAAGGATGGATCTGTATCAGGATGGATTGATATATTTTAAACTGATCTGCTTTTATATGGATCATAAAGCGGAAGAGACACAAAAGTGGGAACCTTCGACCATCGAATTTGTCATGCAAAATGTGTTGACGGAGTTATTTAATTCCTTTTATGCCAGAGTGGACACCATATTTTGTGAAAACGAATGTCGATACTGGGTGGTTCTGTCAACGGATAAAATGCCGGAAGAAGGAGAAAAAATAAGGGAAAAAGATCTGCTAAATCATTTTGTGCAATGGATAACAGATCATGTACATTCCTATTTTTGGTGTGGAGCGGGAAATTGGAGTGGATTTTCTGAAGTGACCGCACAGGCTGACGATTTGCAGAAGATGCGTGAAAGCAGTCTGTCGGTATGGAATGAGGTTATATATCTGTATGAGTTCCAGCCAAGTGGAACTGTCTATAAAAATCCGGAGCTGGATACATGGAAAACCCTTTTGGCAGGGGAGGAAGTGGAAGCAGTCATAGCAAGCATACGCAGTTATCTGGAGACAGTCAGGAAGAATGAGATGATCACACGGCAGTTTTTGCTGTCATTAAGGACGGACGTTACACAGATGGTGTATGTATGGCTGTCAGAGATGGGGATTTATGCCAATGCACTTTTTTCAGATAAAGAGAGTGAGAATTACATGCTTGGCGCTGTAAATGGATTTAACGAAATGATGGAGTATGTAGAAAATCTGATGCGGAAAGCGGTTGGATATAAATTATATATCACAAAAGAAGACTCTGTCGCAGATCAGATATGTACATATATTGACAGTCATTTCAGGGAAGAGATACACAGAGATGAACTGGCAGAATTAGTCTATTTGAATACAGACTATATGTCTCGGATGTTCAAAAAAGAAAAGGGAGTATCTATAAGCAATTATATATTGCAGAAAAGGGTAGACGAAGCAAAAAAACTTTTGTGTGGCAGCGGTATTCCAATCAATACGGTTTCATTACATATTGGATATAGTAATTTTTCCTATTTTACAAAAATGTTTAAGGAGAATACAGGATTGACACCACTGGAATATAGAAGGAAATTTGGAGAGGAAACACACGTATGACAGAACAGAAATTAACAGAACTTTTGAGAGACATGTCTCTGGAAGAAAAAGTAAATCAGATGAGTCAGGTGACAGGAGGATTTTTTAATGGTGAAATCGTTGTCACAGGTCCTATGGCGGATAAGGGATTTACAGAAGACAATGTAAATCTTGCAGGATCAGTCATCGGATCCATGGGCGCTGAAACCCTGAAAAGTATACAAAAAAACTATATGGAAAAGCATCCGCACCATATTCCATTACTGTTTATGCTAGATGTCATAAATGGTTATAAGACGGTGTTTCCAATTCCGCTTGCGCAGGGAGCTTCCTTTGAACCGGAATTGTCAGAACAGTGTGCATCTGTGGCAGCAAAGGAGGCTTCGGTCAGCGGACTTCATGTGACATTTGCACCTATGACAGATCTGGTAAGAGATGCAAGGTGGGGACGTGTCATGGAATCAACGGGAGAAGATCCTTACCTGAACAGTCTATTCTGTGCAGCAATGGTGCGTGGATTTCAGGGAAACAGCTTGAAAGATAACTATGCAATTGCAGCATGTGTCAAACATTTTGCAGGATATGGTGCACCGACAGCAGGGAGAGATTATAATACGGTAGAACTTTCAGAACATACATTCAGAGAGTTCTATCTGCCATCGTATCAGGCGGGAATAGATGCAGGTGCAGCTCTTGTTATGACATCTTTTAATACAGTTAACGGAATCCCGGCAACCGGAAATAAAAAGTTGATGCGGGACATTTTAAGAGAGCAGATGAAGTTCGATGGTGTACTTATATCAGACTGGGCAGCCATCGAGGAGACCATTTATCACGGATATTGTGCAGACAGAGAAGAAGCAGCAGTGCGTGCAGTGGAAGCAGGCGTAGATATTGACATGATGACAGGAATTTACAGTGAAAATCTGTGTCAGATGGTCAGGGATGGAAAAATAAGAGAAGAGCTTATAGATGAGGCATGTCTTCGTATTCTGCGGCTTAAAAATAATCTGGGACTCTTTGAGAATCCATATAAAGATGCAGATCAGAAAAAAGAACAGGAATATATTTTATGTGAGGAGCACCGGAAACTGGCTAGGGAAGCTGCAAAGAAATCTTTTGTTTTGTTGAAAAATGAGGAACATATCCTGCCTTTAGATCAACAGAAAAAGATCGCCTTTATTGGTCCGTATGTAGATAACAGAAACCTGTTTGGTGCCTGGTCATTTATCGCAGATGCAAAAGATGTTATGACGCTGCATGAGGCAGTACAGGAACAGTACGTTTCAGAAAACAGTACATTTTGCCAGGGATCACCAATGTTAGGGGCGGATGTATGTCTGGAAGGATTTGGAGAACAGCAGCAGCAATCCTATACTAAGGAGCAGGAGGATCATATGCTGCGTGAGGCAGTACAGGCAGCAAAAGAGGCAGATATTGTTGTACTTGCAATAGGAGAAGACCGTTTACAGTCGGGTGAAGCAACCAGTAACGCAAATATCAGAATCCCTGAGGTACAGGAAGCATTGCTTGATAGAATTGCGGAAGTCAATCAAAATATTGTAGTGGTTTTATTTTCAGGACGCCCGTTAGACATACGTGAAATAAACAAAAAGGCAAAAGCCATCCTTCAGGTGTGGCTGCCTGGAACAGAAGGAGCTAGGGCAATTGCGGACACTTTATTTGGAAAATATAATCCAAGCGGAAAACTGCCGATGAGTTTTCCATACTGTGTAGGACAGGTACCGGTACATTATAATGAATATTCAACAGGACGCCCACATGTAGAAGGCAAAGATAAAGACAGATTCCGCTCGAAATATCTGGATATTCCAAATGAGCCATTGTATCCATTTGGATACGGTCTGAGTTACACAACATTTGAGGTATCAGATATTCATTTGGATCGGACATGGATGGATACATCGGGACAGATCGAAGCGGAGGTAACTGTAAAAAATACAGGAAACTGCACGGGAACAGAAACCCTGCAGCTTTATATCCATGATATTGCGGCTTCTGTAGTACGTCCGGTCAGAGAATTGAAAGATTTTAAGAAGGTTACGCTTCGTCCGGGAGAGGAAAAGAAGGTAGTTTTTACCATAACAGAACAACAGCTTCTTTTCTTGACAGAGAATGGAATCTATGAGAGCGAAGCAGGAGAATTCGAAATATTTATCGGAAAAGATAGTTTGACAGATAATAAAGCTTCATTTGTATTGAAGAAATAAGGAAGAAGTGAAAAAAGGCTTCCAACCCCTCCGGGCTGGAAGCCTTACCTGTCCATTCTTATTTTGTCTTAGATTTCTTAGCGGCCTTTTCTTCATTCATGGATTTTTTCTCTTTCTGAAGTTCTTTGTTGGCGCTCTCAGCCTTTCTCTTTAACTTGGTTCTCCAGCTTACTTTGCCTTCAGGTTTCTCTAATGGACCGCGGACACCGGTAACTTTCGTGATATAAATACCACTTACTGTAGCTTTGACTTCTTTTTTCACAGGGATCATATCAAAACATGCATCATCAGCGATCAGAGTCATAACCTTTGGTCCGACCTTAGCCTTTACGATCGGAAGCTTGGAACGGCGCATAAGCTTTGGTGTCTGGTCAATGACTGCCTGTGGCAGACCGGACTGGTTCAGACGCATCCTCTTCTTATCAATAATCAACATAGTAACAGTCTGTGCAGTTGCAGCAAGCTGTGCATCCTGCTCGTCTTTTCTCTTCTGAGCTTTCTTTCCGAGGAAATATAAAGCAATTGTTGCAGCAATAAGCACTGCTAAAATAACTAATAATACAATTGTTACTGGACTCACAACGAAAATCCTCCCTAATTTCAAATTCGTGTTTTATTGTAGCATTGATTTTTGGAAAAAGCAATGTGATTTTGGGGAAATACCTTTTATTTTAGGGAAAATTGTGATATGTTATAAAAGTTAGACGGCAGACTCCGTCTTTTGGATTTCCGGCAGAAAAGCCGGAAAAGGAAATGAGGAAAAGAAAGGTAAGATTAAATGAAAAAGAGAGTGTTAGCACTTTTATTGTGTGTATCCACAGCGATCAGCATGACAGGATGCGGCAGCAAAGGTGAATCAGTTGAGGCAACGGAAGCAGTAGAGAACACCGAAAGCACAGAAGAGGTGCCGGCAGTTCCGCTTGCACAATATGATCTGAAGGGATCGGATTATGTGACATTGTGTGACTACAGTGAAATCCCGGTTACGATTTCAGGAGATTATGACGTCACAGATCAGGATGTGCTTGATTATGTGGAAAAGATTTTTACACAGGGCGGACCTTTTTATACGGCTGATCCGGACAAGACAACAGTGGAAGAGGGCGACATTGTAAACGTAGACTATGTCGGAAAATTAGACGGTGAGGCGTTCAGCGGTGGAACAGCAGAGGATCAGAATATTGATGTGTCCAACAATTCTTCCGCAAGCGGTTCCGGTTTCATTGATGGATTTACAGACGGGCTGATCGGTGCATCAGTAGGCGATGTGATCGATTCTAATGTGACGTTCCCGGATGAATACCCGAATAACCCGGATCTTGCCGGAAAAGAAGTTGTATTTACGTTTACGGTCAATTCTATCCAGAAGGAAGTGACCATGGATACGATGGATGATGAATTTGCATCGAAACAGTTTGGTGCGGATTCCGTGGATGGAGTGTACAAGCAGGTACGCCAGTATCTGGAGTCCAGCGCAGAGAGCACTCATAAAAATGATATTTATTCCGCTTTGGAGGATTATCTGTTAGAAAATTGTACCGTTGATATGCCGGCAGATTACAGATCTGATGTGATCGAAGCAATCCGTGCCAATTTCATTGACCGCTATTGCTCCGGGGATGAGAGCCAGATGGAAACGGTACTCAGCTCTTACGGCTATACAGAAGAGAGCATTGAGCAGGAATGGTCTGACAGTGTGGAGAGCAGTATCAGGTTAGAACTGATCGTAAAAGCCATTGCAGAAAAAGAAGATATCCAGATTGACGATACGGAGTTTGAAGATTATGTAAGCACGATCGTAAGCAGCGGCGGTTACGGTGATGCTGACACGTTATATAGTAACTATGGTTATGGCGATTCTGTTTACGGAAAGAATCAGATCCGTGTGATTTATCTTGCAGGATTAGTTTTAGATAAGTTGGCAGAGACAGCAGAGGTTACGGAGAACGCAGTAGAAGAAACGACAGAATCTGTGGAAAGTACAGAATCCGCAGACAGCACAGAAGAATAAGAAAACGATACCGAAACAGAGGTATGAGATCATAAAAGAGTCGACAGACGTTGATGAGAGAAAGGGAGAGTAGAAAAATGGAATTAGTAAATGTAAGAGATTTATTCCGCAGACAGGATGAGTATGTGGATCAGACCATCGCGATCGGTGGCTGGGTGAGAAACATCCGTAACTCCAAAAACTTTGGATTTATCGTGGTAAACGACGGAACTTTTTTTGAGCCGGTCCAGGTTGTTTATTCCGATGTTCTGGAAAATTTTGAAGAGGTAGAAAAATTAAATGTCGGAGCAGCGATTATCGTTACCGGTAAATTAGTTGCAACTCCGGGTACAAAACAGCCATTTGAGATTCAGGCTGAAAAAGTGGAAGTAGAAGGTCCTTCTACACCGGATTATCCACTGCAGAAGAAAAAACACAGCTTTGAGTATCTGAGAACCATCTCTCATTTAAGACCGAGAACTAATACTTTTGAGGCTGTATTCCGTGTGCGTTCCCTCTGCGCTTATGCAATCCATAAATTTTTCCAGGAGAGGGATTTCGTGTATGTGCACACACCACTGATCACCGGAAGCGATTGTGAGGGCGCCGGCGAGATGTTTCAGGTAACCACACTTGACATGAATGATCTTCCAATGACAGAGGATGGAAAAGTAGATTACAGCAAAGACTTCTTCAATAAACCGACTAATCTTACTGTAAGCGGACAGCTGAACGGTGAGACTTATGCGATGGCATTTAAGAACATCTATACCTTTGGACCTACTTTCCGTGCAGAAAACTCCAACACGACAAGACATGCGGCAGAGTTTTGGATGATCGAGCCGGAGATTGCATTTGCAGATTTAGAGGATGACATGATCTTAGCTGAGAGCATGTTAAAATATGTCATCAACTATGTGTTAGAGAATGCGCCGGAAGAGATGGCATTCTTCAACAGCTTTATCGATAAAGGGCTGTTAGAGAGATTACAGCATGTTGCAAACTCTGATTTCGCACGTGTGACTTATACAGAAGCAGTTGAGATCTTAGAGAAGAACAACGATAAATTTGATTACAAAGTATCCTGGGGCTGCGATCTTCAGACCGAGCATGAGCGTTATCTGACCGAGCAGGTATTCAAACGCCCGGTATTTGTAACTGATTATCCAAAGGAGATCAAAGCTTTCTACATGAAACTGAATCCGGACGGAAAAACAGTTGCAGCAGTAGACTGTCTGGTTCCTGGCATCGGTGAGATCATCGGAGGAAGCCAGAGAGAGGATGATTACGAAAAATTACTTGCAAGGATCAATGAACTTGGACTGAAAGAGGAAGATTACAGCTTCTATCTTGACCTCCGTAAATACGGTTCTGCAAGACATGCAGGATTCGGACTGGGATTTGAGCGTTGCGTAATGTACTTAACAGGTATGTCCAATATCCGTGACGTTATCCCATTCCCAAGAACTGTCAATAACTGCGAATTATAAAATTGTATTTCATATCGTAGGTGATTGCGAAAACAATTGTGTTTTCTGCCATCTACGATATTTTTAGACAATTGCGAAACTCATGAAAATCTAAATTGAATTGTGAAAAATTAACAAAAGCTTGAGAAAACACTGGGTGAGCCAAAATCGAACAAGTTCGATTGGTACTTAGAAGGCAGGTACGATGTCAATCGTGACTGGCTTCTTAGTACCGTTACCAGCGACACGTAGCGGGAGCGTGTTTTCGAAAATTTTGTTGATTTTGAACAATTGAAAGAAGAGTAGGATGAGTTTCGCAATTGCCTGCTACGATATTTAGATGACAAGGAGAAGGATTGTATGAGATATGTTTTGGAAAATGACACATTGCGCGTGGAGATCGATTCTTTTGGGGCAGAACTAAAATCCGTAAAGAGAAAATCCGACGATAAAGAGTACATGTGGTATGCGGACAAAAAATATTGGGGAAGAACCTCCCCTGTGTTGTTTCCGTTTGTGGGGAACTGCAGAAATAAAGAATACCGCTATGGCGGAAAAACGTATGCAATAGGACAGCACGGTTTTGCAAGGGATATGGAACATACCATGGAATCCCGGACAGAGGATACCATCTGGTTTTCCTTACATTCCAATGAGGAAACGATGGAAAAGTATCCATTCGCGTTTGTTTTGAAAATTGGATACAATTTGACAGGCAATGAATTAAAAGTTATGTGGAAAGTGGAAAATCCGGATACAAAGACCTTATATTTTTCCATCGGCGCACATCCGGCTTTCTTATGCCCATTTAACGGCGAAGAAAATAAGCTTGGGTATGGTCTGCAATTTGCAGGACTAAAGGAAGTGCATCATCATGGAAATACACCGGATACCGGACTGGCAGTAATGAGTGAAGATATTGTGATCCCGCTGGAGGATGAGAAAGTGTACTTTACACCGGGATTTTTTGACCGCTGCACTTATATGGTGGAAGGAAAACAGACCGGGGAAGTTTCACTGGTCACACCGGATGGAAAGCCTTATGTGACCATGGATTTTGATGCACCTTTATTTGCGATCTGGTCACCGGAAGGAAAAGACGCACCGTTTGTCTGCATTGAACCGTGGTATGGAAGATGTGATGCAGATGATTTTGATGGTACATTAGAGGAACGGGCATACGAGAACGCAGTGGAGCCGGAGCAGACATTTGAGGCTTCTTACAGCATCCGTTACCTGTAAAAAAGAAGAAAACTTTCATCTGCCACGGCAGGACATAAGCGCTCATTTTAAAAAATCCGCATAAGCAGCCGGATTGCTTCATATATATAGACAGAAGTGAAAGTCTGGCGGTGGCGGATTGGGAACAGGATTGAGATTAAGGGCGAGAGATGCAAAGGAAAACCCGGCAAAAGTGCTGGCAATGGTTCTTTTTATCATGTTTATCATAAGTGCGTTATTGTTATTGCTTCTGGCATTGCTTTTATACCGGCTGGAGCTCTCGGAGGCAGTTGTCAAAGTGGCAGTGATCGTTATTTATATCATAACGGGGCTGACTGGAGGCATTCTGATGGGAAAAAAGATCAGGGATAAAAAGTTCCTCTGGGGATTTGTGGCAGGAACGGTTTATTTTGGAATTTTGTTTGCCGTCTCACTGATCATAAAGGGGGGAGCAGGCATTGAACCGGTGAAAATGATCACAACCTGGGTGCTCTGTGCGTGTGCGGGAACTGCCGGCGGCATGATCAGTTAAAAAAATGCTTTTCTTATGAAAAACTATGTGTTATACTATAAAGCAGTGAAAAAGATTTTTAAAGGAGAAATAATCATGAAACACGTTAAAACATTAAATACTAGAAAATTACAGAACACAGTAAAAAAAGGTGGATGCGGCGAATGTCAGACATCCTGCCAGTCTGCTTGTAAGACATCCTGCACAGTAGGAAACCAGACTTGCGAGAACAAATAAGTTTTAACTCAAAAGTGAATAATGACACTCACAAACGACCGTTCGCGAAGCGTGCGGTCATTTGTACGTTATAGATATGTGTAATGATTGCACATATTATGAGGAAAAGATGATAGAAAGTGAGGAAATATTATAGTGGTTCATCAGTATAAGAACAACGGCTATGATATTGTTCTGGATGTAAACAGCGGTGCAATCCACGTAGTTGACGATGTGACATATGATGTCATTGAGATGTATGCTGCACGTGAGAACGCAGCAGATACCTCTGCGGAAGAGATTGTAACTGCATTATCCGGCAAATATGGAAAAGAAGAAGTAGAAGAAGCGATTGACGAAGTTCAGACATTGATCAAAAATGAGGAACTTTTCACAAAGGACACCTATGAAAACTATATGATGGATTTCAAAAAGCGTCCGACCGTTGTAAAAGCCCTTTGTTTACATATCGCACATGACTGCAATCTTGCCTGTCGTTACTGCTTTGCAGAAGAGGGCGAGTATCATGGAAGAAGGGCATTGATGTCCTTTGAGACCGGTAAAAAAGCATTGGATTTCCTGATCGCAAATTCCGGTAACAGAAGAAACTTAGAGGTGGACTTCTTTGGTGGAGAACCTCTTATGAACTGGCAGGTTGTAAAAGACCTCGTAGCCTACGGAAGAGAGCAGGAGAAGATCCACAACAAGAACTTCCGTTTTACACTTACTACAAACGGCGTTTTATTAAATGATGAGATCATGGAATTTGCCAACAAAGAAATGGGCAATGTGGTTTTAAGCATTGACGGAAGAAAAGAAGTCCATGATCATATGAGACCATTCCGCAAGGGAGCAGGAAGCTATGACCTGATCGTGCCGAAGTTCCAGAAATTTGCAGAGAGCCGCAATCAGGACAAGTATTATGTGAGAGGTACTTTCACACACAATAACCTTGATTTCTCCAATGATGTGCTGCATCTGGCAGATCTTGGATTCAAACAGATCTCAGTAGAGCCTGTAGTGGCACAGCCAACCGAGGATTATGCGATCCGTGAGGAAGACCTTCCACAGCTTTATGAGGAATATGACAAGCTGGCTGCTGAGATGGTAAAGAGACATAAAAATGGAAATGATTTCAACTTCTTCCATTTTATGATAGATCTGGAGGGTGGACCGTGCGTGGCAAAACGTCTTTCCGGCTGTGGTTCAGGAACAGAGTATCTGGCAGTGACACCTTGGGGTGACCTTTATCCTTGTCATCAGTTTGTTGGAAATGAGGATTTCCTGCTTGGAAATGTGGACGAGGGTATCAAACGTCAGGATATCTGTGATGAATTTAAGTGTTGCAATGTTTATGCGAAAGAAAAATGCCGTAACTGTTTTGCAAAATTCTATTGCAGTGGCGGATGTGCAGCAAACTCCTACAATTTCCATGGAGATATCCACAATGCATACGACATCGGATGTGCACTTCAGAAAAAGCGTATTGAATGCGCAATCATGATTAAGGCTGCCGAGGCAGACGAAGAATAAAGGAAGGGTAAAACAATGAAAAAGAGTAAAGCAGCAGTCATATTGGCAGTGATCCTTGCAGCGTTTGTGGGACTTGCTTATTATGCATCAATTATTCTTTCATCCACCGGAATCGGCGAAGATATGTCAATTCCTCTGGGACTGGATCTCTCCGGTGGTGTTTCCATTACTTATCAGGTAGTGGACGAGAATCCAAGTGCTGAAGATATGAGTGATACCATTTATAAACTTCAGAAACGTGTAGACAGTTACAGTACAGAAGCTTCCGTATATCAGGTTGGAGACGACAGGATCACAGTTGAGATCCCAGGTGTACAGGACGCAAATGAGATTTTAGAGGATCTTGGAAATCCGGGATCTTTAGAGTTCCAGATGCCGGATGGATCAGTTTTCATGACCGGTGACATGGTCGCAGACGCACAGGCTGCAACCCAGACAGACACGTATGGCAACAAAGAGTATGTGGTTGCCTTAAAACTGACCGATGAGGGTGCAAAGATTTTCGGAGAAGTAACTTCTGAAAACATTGGTAAAAACCTTCCTATCGTATACGATGGAGAGACCATCAGTTATCCACGTGTACAGACAGCTATCACAGGCGGTGAGGCACAGATCACAGGTATGGCAGACTTCGAAGAGGCTGAGACACTTGCAACGCAGATCCGTATCGGTTCTCTTTCTTTACAGCTTTCCGAGTTAGAGTCCTCTGTTGTAGGAGCACAGTTGGGAAGCCAGGCGATCGCCTCCAGTTTAAAGGCAGGTGCGATCGGTCTTGCGATCGTCATGGTATTTATGATCGTTATGTACGCAGTACCGGGTATTGCAGCATCCTTAGCGCTTGCAATTTATACAACTTTAGTGATCGCAACCTTATATTTATTCGAAATCACACTGACGCTTCCGGGTATCGCAGGTATTATCCTTGGTATCGGTATGGCGGTGGATGCGAACGTTATCGTATTTGCACGTATCCGTGAGGAGATCGCAACCGGAAAATCGGTCCAGACATCTATGAAGATCGGTTTCCAGAAAGCAATGTCAGCTATCTTAGATGGTAACATTACAACTTTGATCGCATCTGTTGTGCTTATGGCGTTAGGTTCCGGTACCGTAAAAGGTTTTGCCTATACTTTAATGATCGGTATCATCCTTTCCCTTTTTACAGCAATGGTTGTGACCAGATACATTCTGTATTCTCTGTATGCATTGGGACTGAAGAGTGAAAAACTTTACGGTCGTGCAAAAGAGAGAAAGAGCATTGATTTTATTGGAAAAAAAGCAGTATTCTTTACAATTTCCGGTATCATTATCGCTGCCGGACTGATCAGTATGGGAGTACATTCCGCAACAGAGGGCAAGGCATTGAACTATGGTCTTGACTTTATGGGTGGAACTTCCACAACGGCTGATTTTGGCAAAGATATGACCATCGAGGATATCGAGAATGACATCGTTCCTTATGTGGAAAAAGTAACCGGGGATTCCGATGTGCAGGCAACAAAAGTAGAAGGAACAACACAGGTTACAATTAAGACACGTACCTTAAGTCTTGATGAGCGTCAGGAATTGGAAGATACACTGGCAGAAAATTGTGATGTGGATGCATCCACCATCACTTCCCAGAGTATCAGTTCTACCATCAGTGGTGAGATGCGTTCCGATGCATTGAAAGCGGTTATCGTGTCCTGTATCTTTATGTTACTTTACATCTGGTTCCGTTTTAAGGATATCAGATTTGCAGCAAGTGCGATCCTTGCATTGGTTCATGACGTTCTTGTTGTGATCACAGTATATGCACTTGTGCGTATTTCTGTAGGAAGTACCTTTATTGCATGTGTTCTTACCATCGTAGGTTACTCTATCAATGATACGATCGTTATTTTTGACCGTATCCGTGAGAATCTTGCATTAAAGACCGGAAAACAGACTGCAGAGGATTTGAGAGAAATCGCAAACAAGAGTTTAACTCAGACATTATCCAGAAGTATCAATACTTCTATTACAACTTTTATTATGGTCGTAATGCTTTACATTTTAGGTGTGGCAAGTATTCGTGACTTCTCACTTCCACTTATGGCAGGTCTTGTATGTGGTGCTTATTCTTCTATCTGCATCGCAACAGAACTGTGGTATGTCATGAAAGTACATTTAGGAAAAAATAAAGCAACAAAATAGTTGTGAAATAGGAAAACGGCTGCCTTCTGGCGGCCGTTTTTGCATTTCACATTTACAGAAAAAACGAAGGGAGACAGGAGAATGCAAAAAGGACTTTTGATCTATCTGATCGTTATGAATCTCATTGGACTTGCAGTGATGGCAATGGACAAAAGCAAGGCGAGACATCATGCATGGCGGATACCGGAGAAAACACTTTTCCTTGTGAGTATTTTAGGCGGCAGTGTCGGAACGTGGGCCGGCATGTATCTGTTTCATCATAAGACAAAGCACTGGTATTTTGTGGTGGGAATGCCACTTATTCTGATCTTACAGATATGCATTACGGCATTGATCGGGAATATGCATGGGTTTGGGATGTGATAAAGGCATGGTTTGCGACAGCGTATACATTTTTTAAATAAATTTATAATTGAATATTTACAGAAAGTCCTTTATAATGAACTTTAAAATCTGGCGGAAGACAAGGAGGATTTTATGTACACATTAGAAGATATTCAGGCAGTGGATATGGAAGTCGCACAGGCAATTACCGATGAACTTGACAGACAGAACAGTCATATTGAGCTGATCGCATCCGAAAACTGGGTAAGCCCGGCGGTTATGTCAGCAATGGGAAGTGTCCTGACGAATAAATATGCGGAAGGTTATCCGGGAAAGAGATATTACGGTGGCTGCGAGTGCGTGGACGTTGTGGAAGAACTGGCAAGAGAGCGCGCAAAAGAATTATTTGGGTGTGAGTATGTCAATGTGCAGCCACATTCCGGTGCGCAGGCAAATATGGCGGTACAGTTTGCAATTTTAAAACCGGGTGATACGATCATGGGAATGAACTTAGACCATGGTGGACATCTGACACATGGTTCTCCGGTCAATTTTTCCGGAAGTTATTTTCATGTAGTACCATATGGTGTCAATGACGAGGGATTCATTGATTATGATAAAGTGGAAGAACTTGCAATGGAATGTAAACCAAAAATGATCATTGCAGGGGCATCCGCTTATGCGAGAACCATTGATTTCAAGAGATTCCGTGAGATTGCAGATGCATGTGGTGCAGTGCTCATGGTCGATATGGCGCATATTGCAGGACTTGTGGCAGCAGGACTTCATCCAAGCCCAATTCCATATGCACACGTTGTGACGACCACAACACACAAGACACTGCGCGGACCGAGAGGCGGAATGATTTTGAGCAGTCAGGAAGTTGCGGACAAGTATAACTTTAACAAAGCAATCTTCCCGGGTATTCAGGGCGGACCACTGATGCATGTGATCGCAGCCAAGGCAGTCTGCTTCAAAGAGGCATTGCAGCCGGAATTTAAGGTTTACCAGCAGAATATTATTGACAACGCACAGGCACTCTGCAAGGGACTGATGGATCGTGGAATTAAGATCGTATCCGGTGGAACAGACAATCACCTCATGCTCGTAGATCTGACCAATTATGATCTTACCGGAAAAGCAGTTGAGAAACTTCTGGATTCCGTCAACATTACCTGCAATAAGAATACCATTCCAAACGACCCGAAATCTCCATTTGTGACAAGTGGTGTACGTCTTGGAACTCCGGCGGTAACTTCCCGCGGATTAAACACGGATGATATGGATCAGATCGCAGAGGCGATCGCAATGATGATCAAAGAGGGTGAGCCGGCAGCCGACAAGGCAAAGGCGATCGTGAAATCTTTGACAGAGAAATATCCATTGAAATAAAATAAATTTTTTTGTTGAATAAGAAGTGGTTATCTGCTTCATGAGTAAAAAAGCCTCCCGATAAAAATGTGGGAATTGCGATGAAAGGCAATCCGGATCATTTTTGCCGGGAGGCTTTTGTGGTTTAGGAATGCAGCGTTTTGCAAAAAAATAAGAGTTTAGCAGAAATGATCATCTTGCGAGCACATCAATGATCTGTCCAACGTACATGGTGTGCATATCGCCGTCTTTGTACCATTTGTCAGCAATCTCGGAATCGAGGAAGGAATCATCCGTGATTCTGGTAGCAGACATTTTTTCACAGACCAAAACAAGATTTCCCTCATCAATGTATGGGATTCCATGCCGGTAGTCCACGGTAAGCCCAGCGTTTGCAATCTTATCCTCGTTCCGGCCGGAATGGGAGCCACAGTAATTCAAGGCATCGCGGTACTGATCACTTACAAATGTAAGGGAGAAAAAGTCTCCCGCATCGATCAGTTCCTTGGTATATCTGGAATCACGGACAAAAACATAGACAACATTTTTGCCCCATAAAACACCAACACCGCCCCAGCTAATGGTCATTGTATTGGATTCCTGTTTATTTCCGGCTGTGAGCAGCGCCCATTCTTTGCCGATTTTCGTAAATGGATTCATGTCCAGCATGTCAACTGGAATTGGCTGAAATGTATGCATAGGGATCACCTCTCATAATTTTTTTAGGTAGTTTTATTATATTACAGGAGAGTGGAAAAGTCACTTGAAAAAGAAAATAAAATCAGGTTATAGAAAATAAAACAGATAATAACTAATAGTTATACATAACATAAGGCTTCGGAATAATCTTGACATGAAAAAAAGAAAGTATCATAATCCTGTTTTTGACAGTTTCAAAAAATAAAATCGCTGCAACGCCAGAAAATATAGGCGTTGTAGCGATTTTGACTGTTGTTTTAAACTATAGTATT
>ERZ860148.64-NODE-64-length-84271-cov-11.793412_pt1 | contig 84271 bp, 97 predicted proteins | sample MGYA00509981_ERZ860148 | MGnify/ENA primary metagenome ERZ860148 (study PRJEB30046, sample SAMN00715199) | human gut metagenome | study: EMG produced TPA metagenomics assembly of the A metagenome-wide association study of gut microbiota in type 2...
AAAGATAAAATACTGATAACAACGCAGCGCAACGGCAAGCCGTGCCCTGCTGAACCATTAGTGATAATTGTGTATGATATGGATATAGCGAAAATTATATATATTAGTTTAACAGTACTGACTACTTGGGTGTTTATGAGTACAGCAATTCCGGTTGATACTTATAATCATCTTTTTGGAGTTATTGGCTCTTTTATCTGTGCAGGCTGCTCAGCACTGTTAGCAAGCTGGATTGCATGGTGTTGGATACGCCCATTTTCTTATGGTAAGTATTTATTGTGTGGACTGTTTACCGCATTTCTATTTCATGTGGGTTTGACTATTTGTTGCAGTATTCCAATTATCATTTTATCTTGTTGTGGAATTCATGTGTTTAGTACTGAACCTATAACTCTGTGCGGTGTATTAAGCTATATCTTCTCTATTTTCATAATGACATTCTACTTTGTAGGTCTTTTTTCTTTGGGACTATGCTTGCTAATTGCAAGTATTACCAAGATAATAGTATGGAAATTGAATATAATGCATGATAACGGACAAAGCGTTCCCTGCTGAACCATTAATAATATAGACTAATAAATTATGATAAGCAAAGAAGATTTTCAGGTTATTAATGACTTAGCTGCTAAACGCAGCGCCTTGTCAAACCATTAACAATAAAAGTGTGAAATATGGATAAAAATCAAATATTAGAAAAGGTTGGCTGGAGAATAAAAGTAGAACCATATTCACAATATGGAATATCACCACATGGAATAATATTAAGTATGGTAGATGATTTATTTTTCAAAGAAATAGAACGTACAATCGAAGATAATCATCTTCCATTTCAGAAAATAGAAGATGCCGATAAAGAGATTTTGGTGCAAAGGTTATATGACACATTTGTAATTGGAAACCCTTATGCATTATGGTTGAGTTTTAGATATGTGCCATATAGTATAGATTGTAACATGGAAGACCCTTACTTTCATCTATTGGATTTAATAGATAAAAATACCGTTTTCTATTTCTTCATTGATTATGAGCATGTTGGTTTTGTGGTTTACAAAGCAAAATTGTCTGATATACATATATTTATCGGTAATTGCGAAGGGCTTGACGAATATTATTTAGTAACAGAGGATTTCATGGAACTGTATAGTATAACAGACCATGATGATTTGCTTTATATTGACGTGAGAAAAAATGAAATGAGAAATGATAATTGATAATAAACCGAGATAACGTTTACAGCGTTCCCCGCTGAATCATTATAAACAGTATTGATTGAAATATGACGAAATCCAAATTCTTTTATATCATTCTCTGTATTCATCTATTATCTGGAATAATAGGATTGATAACTTTAAATGTAGTGGATAATTGTGACCGGTTACGCTGGAGTATTGGTGATATTCTTCGGTTATTGTTTTTCCTTACTCCTTTCGTTCTGATGTTCTGTGTGCCTAAAAAACTACCTACATGGAGCAAAGTCTGTATGCGCATTTATTTTGGAGTATATATATTCCCGTTCGTCATTTTTCCTCCATTATGGTGGTTTCTATTCAACTTTGACACTGCTGTAGCTGAAAACAATCAATATATAATCCGTCAATATAGATATGGTGGACGTGATTATTACGAACAAAAAAGTATATATAAAAAAAGTGGAATCTTAGAGAAATATGTAGGGCTTTTTGACAACTCTGATTCTTATAGTGAGTTAAACCAGTTGGATTATGAAATAAAAGAATTTAAGATTGATAATATGACATTTACAGGAAAAGTGCTTTTGAAACGAAATAAAAATGGACAAGTTGTAACTAAAGACACACTTATTGTTTACCCGATATACGAAAAAGAAGCACCTATATAATTCAGTTTATAACAATGTCGAGATAACAGCTTAAGGCTGTTCCTCACCAAATCATTATCAGTAATTTAATAGTATGAGATTATGAAAATATATGAAATCGGACAAGACTTTGATAATTATAAGTTCTTCGTATTTAAGGAAAATGATGAATTGAATAAAGGTATATGGGATTTTAGAGGCCAATCACTCATTATTGGATGGAAAGGTCTTAACTTAGAATTATTTAGAGATAAAAGAAAAAAGAAAGACAAGCGAAGTGAAGACTTTGATGCTTCTTGTTTTTTTTCAGGTCATCTGATAGTAAATAAAAGAACCTCTTTATTACTCACCCAAAAGCTAAAAGAGCAAATAGAGGTTTTACCTGTCAATGTGGTTGGAAACACTTCAGATTATTATTTTATAAATGTACTAAATACAATAAAATCTTTAAATACAGAGTCTAAAAGCAATGAAGAAATCTTGATGATGGTGAGAGAAAATAACTGTGTCTTTAATAAAAAAAATATCGAACCATATATCATATTTCGAGATAGTATATTTGATGATGGTTATTATTGTACAGATGAATTTATAGATTTAGTGAAACACAATTCAATTACTGGATTAAAATTTACCTGTGTAGGTGTTGCTGAATAAATCACTGATAACAAGATAAATAGCTGCTAAACGCAGTTCCTTGTCAGACCATTAATAACAATTTAATTCAGAAATATATGGATTATATACCAGATTATCTAAGGCCATTCATTATACATAAAGACTATTTTCCTGAATTGATAGAAGATTCATGGTTTAATAATCCTGTGTATTGGAAAGGTCGGTTAATATCACCACAACACGAAACAAAATTCAGACTTTACTTTAGTGGTGAATTAGTTGATAATTACATGGCAAACAATCAAAATTCCCCTTTAGCAATCTATGCGTATTCAGTAGATTCTGGAGAAAAGATTACTCTTTTCGATGAAAGGTATAATGGATACGAAGCATTACTAATAGAGGATAAGAGAAAACTACCATTATCTCCTGTAATTCAGTTTGTAGATAAAGATGGTGAAACAGAATTTGAAATTGTCATTCTTGGATGCAGTAATACCGATTTTGATGATGAATATCCAGCTACTAAACAAGTACAATTATTCAACGGTGATTGGGTAAACAAAGAGTATCTAAAACGTAATGCTTTTGATTTCATTTCCATACTTATTCGCAATGTAAAAGGTCAGGTATATACGATATTGGAAATGGAATTATGTTAGTTAAATCGTCTGTAACAAGGTCTGGCCAACAGCTAATCGCTGTTGCTCACCAACCTATTAAAATTAAATGAGAAAAACGATGAATTGGTATAAGTATTGGTATTATACAATTTTTTTTCTTTATGATTCAATTTGTAAGAGTCCAAATCTGAATAAAGAGTCTGCAGTTGGATTATTTAGCGTGACTGTATATATGGTAATTGCAATAATAAATAGTGTTTTATATTCTATTTTTGATTGTAATATAACAAAAGGCTTGTGTCATATCTATTCCCATTTATTATTATCATTAGTTATTTATTGTTTTAATGGCTTCCTTTTTTGGTCGGAAAAAAAGGCTAGATCGGAAAGATGCATTTATAGAGAGATAAGTAAACAGAAAAAAAACTTATTATTCATAATACTGACAGTAGCTGTTTTTGTGACATATTTTTATGTATTATTCAACCATACAGAATGTTTCATATTAATCTATTAGATATAAGGATGATTTTAGAATTTGTTGAAATAATAAAGAATACAAATGGAATACTATTAACAGGGAAAGATAATCTCTAAACGGTGTTCCTCACAATCCATTACTATTAAATGAGAAAAAACGATGAATTGGTATAAGTATTGGTATTACACAATTTTCTTTATCTACGATTCCTTTTGTAAGAATTTAGAATCAAACAAATCTTATGCAGTTGGTTTGTTTAGTCTATGCATATATATGATTATAGCATTGATTAATAGTTTACTATACATTTTGCTTGATTGTAATTTCATGAAACATTTATGCCATATTTATTCCCATTTATTGCTATTTACTATTATTTATTTTTTTAATGGCTTCCTATTTTGGTCGGAAAAAAAGGCTAGATCGGAAAGAAGCATTTATAGAGAGATAAGTAAACAGAAAAAAAACTTATTATTCATAATACTGACAATAACTGTTTTTGCGACATATTTTTATGTATTATTCAACCATACAGAATATTTCATATTAATATATTAGATATAACGTTGATTTTGACTTTGTAGAAAAAATATTGATTACAAATGTAATAAAGAAAGATAACCCCAAAATGATGTTCTTTTCTACCCAATATATAATAATCCTATGGATATAATGAATGATATATATATCATGGAAATGAATGATGAACTGTATCAACGGTTTAAACAATCAGAGCATGTCATTAACGCTAAAGTTAAAAGTGTTTTACGACAAATATCTTCATTGAAGTATGCTACTCATGAATTGTATGTTCCAGCTCCCTATCAAGACGAGTTAGCGGGGTTACCAAACGGACGAATACGAAAAGATGTTGAAGAAAGAGATTGTCTAAAAACAGCCGGTCTGTATTCTTTTGGTTTCAGTACGGAAGGAAGAATACTCTGTTCTCAAGAAGCTCCAGAGAATATAGAAAATGGTATTATAACCAAAATATATGAATATGATAAAGGAAGGATTTGTAAAGTACATAGATATGCTTCTTGCTGGGGCGACAGCACTGCAGAAGAGTATAATTTTATCTATGATAACAACCATGTATGTGCAGTAGTTGGGGAGAAAAGACTGAAGAATGGAGAATTAGATATCCGTTGGAAAAACAAAAGAGTTTACAAGGAGGAAAGATAACACTTAAACACCTAAATAGTGACCCTTTTCAACTAATAGTCGTAACTTAAAATACATATTATATGAGCGATTATTTCAAATTACTTCAAATTGATTCCTCTGCTCTCACAGCAGAAGAAATACAATTGGTCAATGATTGGGACCAAAAGCATAAACGTGGAGAAAGTAGTATCTCTTTACGTTCAGCTGAGACACAAGAAGGATTTAATGCCTTTTATGCAGAGAATAAATCTCTATTGCAGAGTATTTGTATCTTGTGGGAGGATGATGAAAGTAATTATGCAGGTATTTGCATCGATGGCGTAATGAGAGGAAAAATAATGTTTGTCTCCCATGAGTTTTTATTATACCCAATACCTGTTTACAGAAGTATTGAAATATTTATAAAAGCAGTTGATAACCAAAGAATATCTGATTTGTTCCCTCCCCAGCTGGAGTTTTTATCTCCTGAAAATAATCCTTATGATTATCCCTCAATTCATAGGTCTTCTGAAGAATTAAATCAGGATGTATTTATAGCAGATAATCTTTGGAAAGAGGCTATTAGTGCTAAGGATGACTATAAAGTTAATCTTCTATTTTCCTTTATACAAATAGCTTCACCAAATCAAATCTCCTATCTTCAAAAATACCTTTCCGATAGAGAATTACTGTATTTTGTTTTATGTGCATACAAATTCTATGGCTATCAAGAAGATTCTGATATTCTCCTACGGATAGGAAAGGAAAACAAACAATATCGGAAATTATTGAAAGAATTGGGAGCTTCACCTAAAAAGCTATTATGGATAGAAAAATGGTAATTTGAAATACATAAAATCAAATTTCACTGGAAACATAATTGATAATGTTACTAATGCATTTTCTTTTCTAAACATTACCTTAAACAAATTGAATTACATTAATTATGAAAGCGGCTGACATTATTTTTGATGAAGACCTCGAATTGTATGTGTTCTTAGAATATTTGGATAATGAAATCTGTATTACTTTATCAGAGGGCTTGTTTGCATCCGAAGAAGAGCTTACATTGAATTATAAAAAGAAGATAGCTTCTTTTATAAACAATATACCACGTTGGTATGACCTGGTTTGTAATTCTATAATTGTTTGGGCTCAAGATACCTATAAAATAGTAGCTCACTTACAAGATATTCAATTGATGGGTATTAATGTATTATTTGAACAAAATGCAAAAGAGCTGTTTGGATTGGATTTCAGGGTTGAATTTGACATAGAACGTGGTTGTGGTGTTAAAATAAAGGCTGGTAAAGATAAATTCAGTATAATCAAGATAGGTACTGGAGATGTTGCTTTCAGTTGGTGATTGATTCATATGAAAAATATCTGTATTATCATCTACAGCTATGGATATGTGCTGTCATCTGTAATACAACCTCTATTATGGTAGCGTATTTTTATGGTTGTTTTGTTGTATGCGGAGGTTTGATTTACTTAATATTGATAAATGTCTTTGTCACATAAATTCTTTAATTACAGATTCTTTTCAGAGGATTTTCTATTTGAACAGTTGTTCAAATATGAGTTTTTGCTTATCTTTGGTAAATTATATAAATAATGCGACTTGTTTACCGTTTGATTACAAGAATAATATTACTTAATGGACAATTCTTATGTTAGATCGGTGAACTATAATATAAGTGATAGATATAATTTCCCATTAGTATTATGTCAAAAAGAAAAGCATTTATTGTGTCTAAAAAAGGAGATAAATTTGTTTACCATAAGAAAAGAGAGATGATACCTCTTTGGAAGTTTTATGTTCCTTTTATATGTATTGCCTTAATTTTGTTTGGAAAATATTTTTATTCAAAGGAAGGTTTAATTTTTCATTATGTATTCCCAATAAGTGAAGGTGCACTATCTAGTAGTATATTCATTACACTTTTGGGAGTGTTTTTTATTGTATTAATTGCAAGGCGATATTATTGGCGAGAATGTTTGTCTGAAAAATGGAATGATATTGAATTCGGGTTTGGTATGGGGTTGTGGCTGAGCATAATTCCTGCTTTGTTTTTGATGAACTCCTTATTTGTTTTTATTCTTTGGTTAAATGATTTGTACACTGAACCTTTAACTGAAAAAAGTTATTGGCTAAAGGATGTAGAGATATTTGAACCGCACCATTCTAGCCCGGCAAGATATTCATCAAAACCTTTTATTCATTCATACCCTCATGCAGAACTGGAAATAGGAAGTACAGATGATCCGTATAACACAAAATATGCATATTGTAGCAATAGTGCTAAACTATTTATCAACATAGATAGCGTAAAAGTAATAGTAAAACATCGACATGGCTGGTTGGGATTTGATATCATTGAAAGTATAAAATTTGATTTAAGTAATTCTAGGGAACGAGTAACAAACGATGATGACGAATTACATGTCGATTCTGTGTTTGACGAATCTCCTGTTTATCAATATCATAACTCACGAATTGATAAGAAATTGAAAGAACTATTTGAGGAATTAGAAAAAAAAGCAATAAAGATAGTACTAATCAAAAAAGTGAGAAATAGATAATTTCATATTTCCATTTACAATAGTAAGGGAACTAAAATTGATATATATAATATTGCTATTAGGTTTAGCTTTTATATACTTAATAGATCGCATTACTTCGGTGGTTATTAATCATTTATATCAAAGTAAACTATTTATTGAGAGTAAATCTTTATTATTTCTTGGTCCGTATATATTGTGTAAATATAAATCTATTGAGCAATTTATTTACGGTTATCTTGTAGAATGATTATTCGTTTATTCTTTTCTCTATTAACTAGTCCTATATAGTTAATACACTTATTAGGACTAGCTAATATATATGGATTCCTAGGGCATTAAACTAGGGAAATAATTTTATAACTACTGTTCTGTTAACCTGTTCTGGGGTAAAGATATCGACACCGCCTTTCCCTTTAATTTCTATATTCTTGTCTGAAACACCTCTTAGTTTCAATTCTTTTACAATATACTCAGCACGATTGTTACTTAATGTATGATTAATTTCGACTGTTCCTGTAGCCTTATCAGCAAATCCGGTAACATGAACTTTTAAATTGTACTGTTTAACGACTTTCACTAGTTCATCAAGATTTGCAAGCTGAGAAGCATCTGTGAGAACTGTTGTTCCAATTTTAAAGAAGAACATAATTGGTGAACCTATACATTTTTTATGTTTCAGCATTAGATATACATTTCTTGGTAAACGAACACTATCTCTGTCACTCATATCCCCTTGTTTACTCTGTTCCAATATTTCATTAAGAAGAGATGTATTAACTGACACGGTATCATTAATACCAGGTCTTGAATAAATACTATCTATGCCAGAAGAAACATTCTGAAAATCATTCTCAGATTGTGGGTCATCATCCAAACGAATTCTTTTTAAAAGACTGTTCAGTCCACTGTATGAATTAGACGGATAATAGTAGCCTGCCTTATCTAAAGAATCATTTGGAAGTGTAATTCCATTCTTTGTTAAACAGGCTTGGATTTCAGGCAATAGTCCTTTTATTTCCAGTATTTTTCTTAATTGTGCCAGTATTCTGTCTTTATCTTCGTTTTCTTTGGATAGCCAGATGTTCTTTCTGTATAAGTCTGATTCGTAACATACATGCTTTACATATGAATTCTTTCTTTCTTTAAATCTGAATGTGAGTCCAGCTGTAATATGAAACATATTGTCTTTTAAAGTTCCATTTGAACCAATACCGTCAAAGTCTGAAAATGAGGAGAAGCCACCTAATTCTAATGTAAATGATAATAAGTCATTTATCCGAATAAGATTTTGTAAGCCATAGTGAATGGCAAAATTGTTTTTATTTGCTGTAAAATTTGACACTAACCCTGTTCCAATAAATGGCACAAATTCCCAACGAACTTTGTTACTTGAGTATTGTCTTGACGGATTCCATAACACATCCATAAATGCACCTAAATACTTATTGTGATTTATATTTCCATTAATGAAATCTACACCTTGAAAGGTAACACGGCCACCTATAGACCTATTAAACCATTTACCGGCGGATAAGCTAAAGACAGGTGTTACTCGACCGAAAAGATCTTCGCATCCTAGTGGTGAACCTATGAAAGCTGTCACTCCTACTGAAGGATTGATGAACCATTCTGAGGTTACATGGTTATCATATAAATAGGTACTGCACTGGTTATTATTTTCAGACGAATTTTGTGAATCCGTGAATACGAATTCTGGTTTGAATTGGACATAAGAAATATTATTTATTCCTCTAGTTGAGGTTGTTCCGACATCTAAACTATCAGAAGGAATAGTATTAATAAGTGATGTCAGGAAAATACATGTTGATAATAAAGTTGTGTACATAAAAAATATAAATTAATTGAATGTTATTACAATCGAAATTGGAACAAAATAATAAAGAAAATATAAGAATTCAATATATATATAAGTATAATGTCCTATAATTATAAATTATTAGTAGTAATAGAAAAATCATACCTAAATACTGAAAATCATACTTATATATTAATGAAAGAAGTCTTCATATTAATTTTTAACTCATTTAAACTATATAAGATATAACAGTTAATTTCAACACATTATTGTTATAGATTTACTTGATAAGAGTTCACTTCATTATCTTTGCAGAAAGAATATAAAGTATTAAGTATGAAGAATGATGATTTGTGGGACGAAATAATTGAAGAAATGAGACCTGTATTAATTAAAAGCAAATGTCTCATTAATGATATTCTACAGAGAGTGGACAATTCACAAATAGGTTATGATATGAATGATAAAATTGATATATCTGACATGATTTCATCATTTATAACTGACTTGAATGTGTCCAATAATCTATTCTCGTTACTGGAAGAGAAGAATATATATTGGCTGATGTGGGATAAACTTGAATGTGTTTATAATACATCATCAGAGCATAATAAGCATGGCCGAACATCTATATTAAATTTAATGGAAAAATTAATCACAGTCAGCATAAACAACAATATATTATCTTTAGATGACTGGAATACTTTTTTCCTTGAAAGAAAAGAAGCTGACAAAATAACTGATGTAGGTGAGTTCGTATTTAAAAAAGTTCGTAATAAACTCGTCCCTCCAAAAGAACTATCTGTTTACGACTATTTCTATAATAAGTACAGTAAGGAAAAAATAGATTTATATCTTGCTGAAGCCAAGGAGCAATTGACACTTGCATGTTCGTATAGAGAGCTTACAAAAAAACAAGGTCAAGGTCTTACTAGAGGAATCATAAACTTCATTCATCACTGGCAGAATGAAGGGCTGCTTAAACCTATGAAATCAGTATATCCATTCTGTATGTGCCTGGAAAAATATTGGGCAGGCTCTATCAATTTAGGTACTCGACAAGGGTTGGAAGCCACGTATAAACAGAGATTGCAATAAGGGTAGAAATCTGATTCTACCCTTAATTTTTTTTAATCACTTTTTTCTCAGTGAGATATCATTAAAACAATTATAAGTGATTTTATGAAAAAATCTGTTGTACAAATTTACCGTTTCTTTTTAATTTTCGTGACAGGTTTCATTAATTGATGTGCCATAAGCATACATCTTCTGGCCCATTGTTTATCATCTTCATCTTCATCACGCCCCCATTTACCAGTGTTGCTTCCTCCACCTCCGCCAGAACTTTCAGCAAACGAAATAGCCTGGTCTAAGTATCCAGCAAACAATAGTAACGCGCACTTCATAATTTTATCACCGTTTTCTGTCAGATCCTTTAATATCGTACCATTAAAAAACTCAGCATCGGTGATATTTAATTTCGATAATCTTTCACGAAATTCATCATAAATTTCAGGCAGTATGGAATATGAAAGTCTATAGTTAATCTGTTCCCGGATGTTTTCTACTGCTTTAGCATTTTCCCGACTTAATGCTTTTCCCTCAATCCTTTTTTTGTCAATTGAAGCTTGAAGTAGTGACAACTCGTCTTCTGCAGTTTTAAGTTTTTCCTTTTTATCAATGATCTTTTCTTCAATTAAGCTTAGTTCATCATTTAGATTCTTTAACTGTTCCTTTAGTTCGCTTACGCTTTCACTATCACTGTTAATCTGAGATAACAGTTCATCCTTTTTGTTTGATAATTCCTCATGCTTTTTTTCAAGATTATCAATCATTGTAGATAGTGATTTCTTTTTAATCCGTGCTTTATGAATGTCTTTTTGTAAAGAATCAAGTGTTGATTTATTTGTTGAAATATCTTGTTGTAATATTGTACATTCATTGTCGAGGTCTCTTCTGTATTCTTCAGTAGAACGATGTCTGGCACCAGTTTCTATTACACTACTTCCTCTTTCTAATCCATATTTTTTGTTGATTACTGATAAGGAAGAATGTAGATCAAGCATTTTTTCACGGAATTCATTTTTTGATGAACCACCAAAGACCATTTTGTATGATATTTTATTTTGTTCTGTGATAGGTAACACACAGCAATGTATATGCGGATTCATTTCGTCAAGATGAACATAAAAACCTACGATATTATCCTCACCCCATCTGTTGGATACAAATTTGTAAACATCTTTGGCCCAGTCTTCTATATCCTTGCATCTAACAATGGATGAATTATCGGCCCCTTTCGTCAAATCTACCGTTTGATTCCCAAATGCTAATTGGTGCATCCTTTCTCTACTGCCGCCAATAATAAATTTCCCACAAATTCTAATATTCTTGTTTTTCCTGCCGTCATTAGGATCATCCAACCCAAGAGATTTAAGTCTGAGAGCTATTTTTTCGCCCACTGTTCTACTTTTATCGATCTCCTGGACAATCCCTCCATAAGCTATTTCAAAGTTCAATTTTGACCTTGTACGGTCATAATTCCCTTCTTTTTGGCTTTTATCCCATTTCTCATCATTCCAATTACGTTGGAATTCGTTACTTTCAGCGGAGGTTATTCCACTTGATGATTGTAAATCTACAACCTGCTTGTTTAATTTTCCATTCATGATAATCAAATTAAAGTATTCAACAAAATTTTTCAGCTTGCTGCCAATTTTCTTATGCTGTAAACCCACCCTTTTTTTAAAAGGGGGAATTAGGCTTCCCCTTAGAAAAGGGTGGGGGAGGGCAAGCCCTCCAAAAAATCTGATTTTTGCTAAAGATGCATAGGGAAAGTAACCAACAAATTTCCCCTTGTTATGAATGAAATTTCATTCATTTTCCCTTTATTCAGACTCCAAGTATTTCCTGCCAGTGTGATGAAAAAACCTTTTTGAAAGAACATTGCTCATTATCGATAGAGTTTGAAAGTGAAATATTAATGAGTGGATCAGATTTTAGTGAATTAAAATATTTCTTTAATAATGACCATTCTCCCTTCATTTGAATAATGAAAATGCTATAAATATATCTTTCAACATCTTCATTGTAATCATCAGGCCTGCTAAACCTTGGAAACGTATCAATAAACATTTGAAAAACCTGCTGACACATTCTTCTGTTCTGTTCTGTAATTTCGAGTTTGTATTTTCCTAACGGTGATTGGACTTCTGTTAGGTAATCTGCTGAGTCTGATACACAACTATCTGTCTGGTAATTTTTTTCATCATTTGTTGAGCAATAATTCTTGTTTTTGTCTGTTACTTCAGTTAAACAGTTCAGTTTGATTATAGTTGTAAGTTTGTTAGATACTCTGCATATCAAATTCCGTTTCTCAAGCCCGTTAAGGAAACTTATTACTGTTTTCCTGTTCAGATGCCAACGAGCTACCAGATTGATGATGGATACTTCTACCTGACCAGGTTCAAGATATATTTTTATTCCACGCTTAATTGTTTCCTTTCTTTCCTCTTTTGCTTGATTTATCAGGTCTATAAACAAATCAAATCTGTTATATACATTAGTTGATTGTTTCAACCAAATCAAATCATCAATTTTGAGAATAAGTGAACTTTTCATGATTGAGATAGTTTATGATTTTTTTAACTTTCCAAAAATAGTCACTTATAAAAGGGGAGAATAAGGATTTTCCTATAAAGGTCTTTCAAGTATTTCATATGAAAGAAATTAAAGAGAAGTTCTCTATATTATTTTAAAAAAGGGAAGATATTTACCAGTTATATAAACCTGTACCAATATAAGAATATGTCTGGAGTTCCATGCATATAAAAGGGAATGCCGGATTAAGGTCATAAAAAAAGGAGCAGCATTTCTGCTACTCCCAGAATGTTTCTTCGGATCATTTTTCTTTTGGGTCCGGAACGAAAGCTTCTACACTCGTGGCGACAATATAGTAATATGGTTTATCGTTTATCAGATTTCCTTTTCTGAATCCTTTTACAACAAGTGGAGCGCCTTTCTTAATCAGGTCAAATACATTCTTATCCCAGGTCTCAACATTGAAGAACTCGGCAACGGATTTTTTTTCTCCCTCTTGTGTTGTCTCGTAAACATAATTTACTGCAACGCTGAATGTCGCTTTCTGCTTACCTGTGCTGAAAGAATAAAGTTTTGCATCAGCAACACAATTCCCTGTAATCTCAAAATTGTTAACTCGTTTCATAATCTATAATTTTTAAGTTGAAAAATAAATTAATTTTATGACAGCTTATAAAGACAAAACAAAGGAGCGAACAAGGCTTCACAAGGAATTACGCAACATTGTAAAATGTCGGAAGAATTCTGCTGTGAATATACTTCAGCCTTGATCGAGGGTACCGCCTCCATAATAAAGTTTTGTCATAACTTTGCTGGAATAAAACGATTTATTTCACTGGAAAATTTGATTGAACGAGTCAATTAGTGGTGATGGAAGGTGAATATCCTGATGTAATATTTCTTTAAGTATTGAAAGTAAGACTGAAAGAGTATAAGGCAGTTTTGTAGGATACAATAGTACAAAAGGGAACAAGCTGTGTTCTATAAAAGGGGAAAGAGATATTTCTATAAAAGGTGGGAGGCCTGTGTTACTGAAGCAGCATGGGCTACTTCAGCAACAACGGATTGGTTCGCATTGTTTTCAGGTTGAGAAAGATACCATGATAGTTCAATATGCCTTCACGGAAGAGACTCCATAGTATAGCTGACCCCAACTGCGCAAGTGTAGAATTGATAAACAAATCCTGCTTCTTCAATGCTTCTGCAAGTGAGCAACTTGGCCCACTTTCGTTTTCATCAATCTGTGTCAAATCATACAGATCCATGATTGTGGGCAGCTTGCTCACGACATTATACGTGCTTTTCTTTGGCTGAGCTATTTTCTTAGGTGTTCCGAGTATCACCTGACCGCTTTTGGCAGAATTACCGAAATCGAGCCAGTAATATGGGTTTGTCAGGTAGTTTGCCGAATAGTTTGATTTTAGGCTATCATTTATCAATAGTCTGCTTTTGACAGTATCAACACAACTAACCGTAATGTTAGCCGGTGTAGAGTGTAAATTATAAAATTCCGGTACAGCTTCCCAATCAAGACCATAAAAACGGTTGACACGTGTGGCAAGACAAACTGCCTTGTTTAATCCAATATCTGCCGGACTGAACATCTGCCGGCCGATATTGCTTTCGCTTACCGTGTCGGCATCATAACATGTAACTGACAATCCCGGATGCCCCAGTTTGTATAATGCTGCATCTATGCGTGCAAGTGCGTCAAGAACCTGTGAGCCTGTTCCTCCAAGTCCGATAAGATTGACTGAAATTCTGTGTTGCGGATTGATTATATATTCACAGGTAAAATGTGCCTTTGTTTTTTTCATCATTTTATAAAATCTTTAAGGGTAAACGGAAGTTCTATTAATTCATTGGCTGGAAATTTCTCCTGCGACGCCTGAAGTCTCTTTGTCAGTACAGCAAGATTTGACTTTACAGGATTTTCAAGAATATGTGAAAATTCAGATTGCCAAAAGAGTTTCTCCCAATACTCAATGACATTTGAGTATGTATAATCACTTATATTTTCCAGCGTGGCATTGCCCAAGCATACATGTGTGCTTGCAACATTAAAGAAAGGTGCCATATAAAGTTTCCCATTGGGATATGAACCCTTGAAAGCATACATTGCAAGCTGATTACCCCTGACAACATATAAAAGTGGCGGGGTATAGAGTTCTCCGTTAGGAATACCCAAAGAGGATTTAAAATAATGCATTTTCTTCTGTTCCGGTTGATACCATACAAACTTTTCAAAGCCTGTTCTTCCGTCTGCATATATCAAATTCCGTGGGATAGCGCCGTGGAGTTCCATTTTGTTTGATTTCAAATCCATAGAAAGTATATCCCTGATACAGTCTTCTGACACAGGTACTCCTGCGGTCATTCGTCCATTTACTATATCACGTCTTTCAAGATAGATATTCTTTTTTTTCTCGTCAGAATATACTATAAGTGCCATTCGTGGCTTTAATGTATTATTGATAAAATCTGTGTTCATTTTAAACGAAAAAAACGGATAATAAATCATTAACTATATAATCATACCATAAATACGGATAATTTGCGTCAGGTAGCTTTGACATAGGTCCATCCAATGTCAGCAATTGCGCTATACAAGGTTCAAAAGTGCCTAATTGATTCAGATAATCTGATTTCATGTTAAACAGGTCGTCCATTAAAAGGTCATCATCAAGTCCATAATGAACCATAATTGTTTCTTTCCACATTCCTCTTTCATCATAATATGTATCATCTAAAATACCGTTGTTATCAGCAGGACAGCAATACTGCAGAAGTGTATTGTCTTTCATTAACTGCAAGCCTCTCTGTAAACATTCTATCTGCATTTTTTCTTCTGTAGTCTTGTATGGAAACTTCGATAAATCTTCATAAAGCTGCTCTGTAGTGATGGTTTCATAATATGATTGTATCTCCTTAAAAATAAGAAAAGCTTCTCTGTTTTTTTGGGAGTACATTTTGATGACTTCTGTAAATTCAGGTGAAAAATCTTCTTCCTCGTCCTTACGATTTTCAATATCGTCTTTCATCGTTTCAAAATCAAAAGTCTCAGAAACATAGGGAAGATTGTTCTCGGTCATCATTATCGCTATGAATTGAAGAAACATCTTTCGGATATCCTTGTCGAGTCTTTGGGCTGCAGCTACAGGAATAAATACAAAATCGTTCCAATACTGGTCTGAAAACTTATAAACGGAAAAGCAAAAACCTTTGTCTGAGCATGATATGTCAAGTTCCTGACAATCGGGCAGACTTTCTGAAAATCTGTTTGTCAAGCCGATGAAATCATTACTCCAGTTTCCTGTAGGCTCGAATGAGAATTCAATACCATAGAGTGAGAGATATTTTGTGGCACATTCTATCAATGTTTTCAGATTTATATTCTTATCTATAGACATCATATCAGGTTGAGATATGATGTCTATCAAACGAACAGGAGCGATAATCTCATTCAGGAATGAGTAATCTGATACCACTTTGGCAATATCCGTTCCATTCGGACGGATATTCCGGTGTGGTTGTTCTGTCTGTTCTTTTCTTTTAACAAGATGTTTCCCAGTCGTATATGTAGCGGATTTTTGCATACTTGTGTGTTCATATAAATTAACCTTTAGTTCCAATGGTTGTTTTGAATTCATACTCCAACTGACCTTCTTCGGTCAATCTCTGATGAACATTGCTTGTTGTGAGTTCAGGATATGTTCCCGAATAAAACAATAATACTTCGTCAGGTGTCATTTCCGGATTTGGATCTGCAAGCACCTTGTCATTGAACTTGAATGTTCGTACCAATCCTGTTACTTGTAATGCCATATATCAAATTATTTATTGGAACAGAGTTCCACTGTTAAGTTCTGTATTTATCTTTTCTCTCAGTCTGTTGCATTTGTCAATGTCTGCACCTTCCATAGCGGACACTTTTTTAAGCAATATTGCTGCCTCCGAATATTTCTTCTCATTGAACAGGGTTTCTACCTTTGAGAATTTCTCATTAAAGGACTTTTGTTGCGCATCCTCTTTTTTCTTTGCTTCTTCGGCTTCCTTGGATTTAGCTTTCATTTCTTCTACTGATTTCTCATATTCAGCCATATTGGTCATAATGCCAATGGTCTTTTGCAAGGGTGAGCGTACTGTCTGAATAAATCCCTCTTCAAATTCTTCCGGTGTACCGCATATGACAATAGGTGTAAGTTTGTTTTTTGCTTCATCTTTCAAGCCGGATTTGTTGGGAATAACCGAAACAGAAAGTTTGTCATTAATTTTGGTCAGAGTAATTGAAATCATATCTCTATCTGACATCAATTCAAATAATTCTTTAAACATAAGCACCGTTTTTTTATTTCCCTATACTCTTACTTACAGGGAAGTTGTTTATTATTTCTGCATTAAGCGGTAGTGGCCGTTTCAAGACAAGTTTTTCGAGCAAATACTCTTTCTTCAGAAAGGAAGATTTGTGAAGAAACACAACTTGGCAAGAAATACCGGACACTCCGAACTTCGCAGAATAATAATGAACGGCTTCCTGAGTGTAAGATATATGATAGAAATTGACTTGTATAAAAGGGAGGATTGAAGAGATATAAGTGGGGGGGAAGATACGATATAAAAGGGAGGGAGTGGAGAGGCTGTGTTTAGACAGCCTGCATCCTCATATTGATATTTGATGACAAATAATCTATCAACTTGTCGAGCCACAGAAAACATTCCGGCGGAAATTCATTCTCTGACAGCAGACAGTCACCTTCGGATGTTCTCACACTGACACTTAGCTCATCATTAGCATAGGTTATACTTCGGGCAACGCCTGAATGAATATTACCTGCAATGTCCGTCCAAGCCAAAGCTAAGGGGTATGTGTCATCAATTTCTATAAAATTGATCTGATTACTTCCAAGCAAAGATTTCAGAGTCTGTTTGGATTTCTGTCCGAGATTGGTCAGAATGTTACCAACTGTTCTGACCGGTTTTGCAATGTTCATCATGGTTATAATATATTATCAGTAAAACAATCTAAATCAACTATATAAAAACATTCTGTTGGGGCTGGCTTCAACAAACCCAGAAGGTCATTGATGCCAGATACATAATAGAAGATGAAGCCGTCTGTAGTATCATTACTGTCAACCGTCATGGATATATAGGTATCGAAACTGTTGCCGTCGTCCGTATAGCGAATTGTGACACTGGCAAAGCCCGGTTCATGACCATATATTCGAGTAAATTCACTCCATTTTTTCTTGATTTTCTTAGTGAGTCTTTTCCTGTTCATAATGCATACTGCTTTTTAAGTTCCTTTCCCTTATGTCCGTTGTTAGCGGATGAAGGAATATTTTTTAATGCCCGAAATGTTGTGACGTGGTGCAGCCAAGGATGCTGAGTTGAATACTCTTTGCCTGCAAAGGAAGATTCTACTCAAGCAAGTCCACGTGCCTTGGCAACACCACAAGGAGCAACAGAAATTTGCATTGAAAAAATATCCTTTCATCATGTAACATGATGAACCAGACGATATAAAAGGGTAGATGAAAGGTATAATCAGAGGGCAGTCATCATACAGGCTCCAGGGATTGCTATATATGCTTTCCTCTTAAGGCTGATACTTTTGCAGATTGCCTTAGCACTTGTGCCAAGGCATCCTGCAAAAATGGAGTATCTGCCTCAAATGGAAAATGTTGCATACATAGCTATCCAGGGAGCTACGAGGTGATGTGTAAAAGAGGGAAAGGGTATAACTATATAAAAGGGAAGAAGATTTGGGTACAAGAAAGGGTGTCACCCGGCATGGGTTGTTTTGTCATCTTCGGAGCAGAGGCAAGTGAGGAGTGTGTCCGTTTCAGAGCAGGCTCATCCTGACTTCAAGGAAGTCTGGTAATGCCGTAAGCCCTGAAACGATAAGACACTCTCTTCACCTGACGGAGAGCAGAAGTAATGACAAAGCTCTCATGCGTGAGGTGCTTTATAAAAGGGAAGATCCGGCATGAGGGGGTAAAAGAAACCCCATACCTGCGGCTATACAGATATGGGGTAAAGGCTTGGGTATTTAATCAGGCGGCCTTGGGTTCTTCGACCGCCTCGTTTTCTTTTAGGGATTCGTCAATACGTTTCTGCAACAGACTACATTCTGTTTTGAGCCTTGACAGTTCCTCTGACTTAGGCCATTCTCGTGAAAGGATGCCTTGAAGAACAGGGATTTCCGCTTTCATCCGCTCGATTTCTTTCTCTTTGCGAGCCACCAAATCCCCGATTCTGGAAAGTGTTTCAAATGGGTATTCTGCTGACTGCTTGAACCCGAGCGGTAACGCACCTGTAGTACCGCAACGGTATTTCAGACCGCTTTTTCCTTCGACATAGAAAGAATTGTGTTCAAAATTGCCTGACCAATGGAATACACTCTTTACAAACAGGTTTAGCCCCATTGCATTACCGATACATTTAAGCTCATTGCCACGGTAACGCTTAGAAATCTGATGAAGTGCCTTTCCGGTCTCTTCCTGACTGAAAGTCTGGACGCCCTCGATAGTGACTTCTCTACTGCCTGAATACTGCCTGAAGTATTCCATATCGGCATTGACACCGGCGATAAAGCGCTGTGCCTTTTCAATGTCTTCTGTGTGCTGTGCAATCGTTTTCTCGGCTTTGAAACGCTCCTTGTTGAACATAGACTGCTCTTTCTGCAACTGCATGATTTTGTTGTCGAGTTTGGTCTTGTTAAGCAAATCATTGTTACCAGAGAGTACAGCCACGAACTCGGCAAAGTTCATACCGTTGTTTTCATCCATGCTATCCTCGTCCATTCTGCGGACTGCAACCGTGCCGTTATTAATCTGACTAATAAACAACTGCTTATTTTTCAAGAGATTAAACTTGTAGGCATCAAGGGTTTTCTCTGTACCGTAAATGATTACATCGACCGTATTGTTACCCCACAACTTTACTCCGTTGCCTTTGCGGACTGCTCGTCCGTCACGCTGCTGCAAATCTGCCGGACGCCAAGGAATATCAAGATGATGTACTGCAACCGCTCGCTGCTGGGCATTGACACCTGTTCCCAACATACTGGTTGAACCGAAAAGGACACGTACTTTTCCAGAGTTCATATCGTTAAACAGACGGTCACGTGCAACCTCTGTCTTGACAGTCTGAATGAACCTGATTTCATCTTTGGGGATTCCATAGACATTAATCAGCTTGTCGGCAATATCCTGATAGATATTCCACTCGTCCGGCTTGTAGGTACTCAAATCACTGAACACAAACTGCGTACCTTTCTGCTCGTTGAAACGGCAATAATACTCATAAATCTGTCGGGCGCACTGGCTGGCCTTGTTCTGCGGATCATCGGTGAACTTATCACCCAACATACGCATGTCAAGTGCCATTTTGCGGGCAATGTCTGTCGCAACAAGCATTTTGGCCTTATCCAGATTTTCCGGTTCTGGCATGTCGAGACCCAAATCATCCCAAACGCCTGTCTTGGCAAAAGAAATGAGTCTGTTAATCATTTCTTCCTGTGCGAGTGTCGGCTTGCTGTTGAGGAAACGCACATTCTTGTCGGGAATATCAAGATGCATCATTTCGGCAGTCCTGTAGTCTGTAATCTCACGCAAGAAAGCTGCGAGTTCGGGAACTTTGATATAGGTACGAAAACGCTCTTTTCTGCGGATTGAGCCTGTGACGCTCAACTCATAATCAGCACTCTTTTGTGTGAAGATTGCCGCCCATGCATCAAAGCAGTTTACACACTGGCGAGAAAGCTCATTAGGACGCAAATACTTGAACAGCACATAAAGCTCGGTAAGTGCATTTACAACAACCGTACCAGAGAGGAATGTTGCTCCCAAATCCTTACCTGTGCGCATCTGAATATCTCTGATTGCAATCAGCAGGTTCATAGCACGCTGCGAACCCTGATTGTTGCCGATACCTGCGACACGTGTATGTCGGGTCTGGAACATAAGATTCTTGAAAAAATGGTACTCGTCCACAAAAATATGGTCGATGCCCATTGAATGAAAATCTATGCAGTTGTCTTTCTTCTCATTAATGGAATGTTGCAACTTAGACAGATTGACGGTAAGATTTTCCTTTCTCTTCTCCAAACCGTTGAGCATCCTCTTGTTTCGCCATTGCATACCTGATTCTTCCAAAGCAGAGAGAGAACGCTCAACATCGTTGAGTTCTTCCTGAATGATAGCTGCCTGTGTCTGTTCGGACTGCGGTATCTTGCCAAACTGCTCATGGGTAAGGATGATGCAATCCCAGTTGTTGTTCTTGATCTGCGAGAAGATGTTTTCTCGCTGTGCAGGCTTGAAATCATCCTTGCCTGGATATAGAATCCTTGCATTTGGGTAGGCCTGACGGAAACACTGGGCTATCTGGTGGATGTTGGCTTTCAATCCGATTATAAGCGGTTTGTTGACAAGTCCGAGGCGTTTCATTTCATAAGCGGCCACACACATAATCATCGTTTTGCCAGCACCTACATCGTGCCAACAAACACCGCCACCGTTTTGCTTTAGCATCCAGATAGCGTCCTTTTGTGACTGGTACAAATCCTTGTAATCGAACTTGTCAAAGCACAGGTCAGGGAAAGTCTGTGCCGAGCCGTCATAAGACGGTCTTACATAACAGTTGAAGCGTTCGTTATAAAGTCTGACAAGTTCGTCACGTACCGTCACAGGCTGTCTGTCGAGCCACTGGTTGTACTTCTGTCTTATCTCCTGTATCTTGTTGCTTGCCTCTTGGATTGCTTCTTCATCAGGAACACGCACGTCGTTACCGTTGCGTGTGATTGTCTTGGTAATCTCGGGAACGGTATCATGCAAGGCATGAACAAAGAGCGCATCGCCTGACAGATTGGCGACAGAATAAACCCTGTAGGCGACAGAAGAATATCCGTGAAGCGATACAATGTATGTATCATTGACATCGAAGTAGCTTATCGATACCTCACACTCAAACAGTTCACTTGCAAAGCGTTCGTAAACACTGCACGGAACCCAACGCTCGCCAAGGTTGAAATCGAGGTCTTCATAAGGGATGACTTCGGGTGTGACATTCTCCAAGGCAAGGACAGAACGGTTAGCCCATTCTTTCTGGTCTTCCGGCAGTTCGGAAAGGAGTGTACAAATCTGCTTGTTCTTCTCAATCACATTTCCTGCAAGGAAACGGCCTTTCTCTTCCCAACATCCGTTTATTGGATTAAAGAATATTTCGCCTGTAAGCTGTTCAATGATTTCAGACTCCGACAAGGCTGTAACACGGCAAATATAGTCAAGTCTGACCTGTCCGTAATAGTTGAGACTGCTTGCAAGTGCTTCAAGAGGTTTAAGGGAAACACTCTCGTCCACGTGTGCAAATGCGACCGGCTCATTCATAATATCAGCCTTGACAATACGGTTATGACGCAATAGCTCGATACCTACGACTTCGTTTCCTACCGCATCGAGGTGAATAAACTCCAAGTTGTCATTTTCATGCAGCTTGCCCCACTTCTCGGTGTATTCGTCGTAAACTGTATTTAGGATGTTGCGCAAATGCGGCTGTTCAAAACGTAACTTCTGCTCGGTTGCAGAAAGATTGAAATAGGCACTGCGAACACTGAAATAATCTCTCGCTCTATCAATATTCAGCTGATGCATCTGTACAGGACGGAACTCTACTTCGGAAACAAAACCGGCATGTCGGGTAAAGCGGATGTTACCTATCTGGCCGTTGAACTCAACCAAAGTGCCGTCAATCATCCACGATTTTACAGGTTCGGTATAAATGATATACTGGGCTTTGGGCTGTACTTGTTCCGGCTGGCTCTCTGACATGTCGAACAAATCAAAGAGTGAGTGTGCCTGGACTACGGGTGACTGCTGCAGGAACAGCGATTTGCGGAAATAGCGTGACAGGTCATCGCTGACAATAGAAGAAAGCGCTGAAAGCATATCGGCATCCGTACCTTGCCATTTGTACTTGCGTACATATTTTGAATACTGATTTTTGGCAATCTCTGTTTTGTCGCACAATGTATTTTGAGACCTTGACAAAAGACGGTTTGCATATTCGGTCTTGTCACGTGAGTTGGGCACGTTCTCCTTGAATATGTCAAGAAACATCTGCTCACGTGAGGTAAGCATTGCTTTGTTGGAATGTTTCTGTAAAATGAAAAGATCGCTGCCTATCTCTATGCCAGCCGTATTGATAAACAGATTGTCAGGCAAGCGCAATGCTGTAATGAGGTTGGTATTGTCAACAATGAACTGACGCACAAACTTGTTACTTGGAGAATCGGCTACTCCACGTGAAGTAATGAATACAAGCAAGCCGCCCTCATTGAGCAGGTCGATAGCCTTTACAAAGAAATAATTGTGTATTGCCTTGGTTGACAATGCAAAACTTCCGCCACGGTCAAGAAATGACTGGTCGTACACTTTGATATTGCCGAATGGGATATTTGAAGCAATAACATCGAACTTGCTGTCCGAAATAGAAGAACTGCAGATGCTTTCGAAGCCGTCAACGAAAACAGAAGTGTCGGGATTGAGCGAGTGAAGAACAATACCTGTGACCGTGTCTTTTTCAAACGCACATTTGCGGATTGTATCATTCAGCAGATGCAGGAAACCGCCTGTACCTGCCGACGGCTCTAACAGGGTATTGACCTGCAAGCCCTGTGATGAAAGTGTATGCTGAATACAGTCGCCCAAAGACCGGATAAATGTCTGTGGGGTGTAAAAAGCGGTAAGAGTGGAGTTCCTGATGCTTTTAACCAATTGCTTGTATTTGTCTGCCTGATTGTCTGCTATACGCATAAGTATGTCACGCAAACGTGAAAGGGCTGCCTGTACTTCGGGGGTCTCGTCCTTGTCATCGTCCAAAGAATACACATACGACATACCGCCGAAACCGCTGTACTGGCGAAGAATTTCTTTTTCTTCATCGGTTGCTTCTCTCTTCTGCCTCATAATATCAAAGGCAGTTTCTATGGCCTGAATATTTGCCAAAAATGATTTGAATTTGTTGTAACCCATAATAGCCTTTATTTTTTATTTCCCTTTCTTAATGGCCTTGTACAGACCTGTTGAAAGGTTATTTTGAGGCTATTCTGACAATAGGGTACAATCTGACAAGACTGAAGCGGGAAATACTCTCAAGCCTGTGAAGAGGAAGATTTTCCGCTTCATTCAGTTCAGTCTTGGCATGATTGGAACCGATGTTCTAACTTTGCCTAAAAATAAGCGGAAACGGGTTTGTGCATTAATTCAGATATGGCCGAAGGCATGTACAAAAGGGGAAGAGGTAGCTGATACAAAAGGGCGGGAATGAATACTATAAAAGGGGGAGGAGGAGCTTTTCATCTGAGTTCATAAAGGCAGACGGAATATGTGTTGTGCCACCAAGTGCTTTCTGATGACTTCATGGAAGCCTGAAGAATGTACTGGGCAGTGGCACATAAGAACACTCATTCCGTCAGCAAAAGATGAACAGAGTGAAAACCCTCCTGCCAATGGATGCAAGATATAAGTGGAAAGAAGGTTATATAAAAGGGAAGGGGGCAAGCACCAGGTGTAGTTACCTGGTGGCTGGAATTATAAATCATCCATGACAACCTTGTTTACCGGCTCTTTGTACCAGTAACAATCCCAGTTGAGATAAATACAGCATCCAGTGGAGTCCGGTTGGGAGAATCCGAGAATCTCAAACGGACCGATGACACATCCGTATCCATTGACAACCTTTATGAAATCTCCTTTTGACAGTCGTATAGCAGCGTCAGGCATCACGTCGGACAGGTGGTCATAAACCTGTGTGCCATTTTTCTTAATCATTGCCTCAAAATCTGACCTATAACTTCTTTTACCCATATTATCCAGCCTATCTTTATCCTGCCGGTGTGCAGTGTTACGTTAATGATTCAATACCCTATGCTTCTGATGCCAAGGCATGTATATTATTTGTCTGCTTTACTGATTGTAGCCATTGTGGACAATGTATTGAAGTGAAATACTCTTCAAAGAAGGAAGATTTCACTTCAATAGCATAGTGGACATTGTTCCACAAACATTTAGCTACAATGGAACTTTGCAGATAAAATAATATACAGCATATTGAAGCTATATATCAATATAAGTGGTGAGCATGGTGTAGAAAGGGTAAGGGGCTATAGAAAAGGTACACGACCAGGTGCATCGGATAATAGGACATACTGGAAATTCTGTAAGTTTGAGCATTACATAGCACCAGGTGCTACGTGATGCCCTAACCTACAGAATGGCATCTAATATCTTTGATTATCCGATGCGGGCGGATAAAAAAGGGGGCGGGAAGTTTTGCAGTTCAAAAGCGGCGGGCAGACTGAATGTGTGTCATGCAACGAAGTTCTTTCGGATGACTTCAAAGAAGCCTGACGAAAGTACTACACCGTGGCATTAACAGACACACATCCTGTCTGCACGGAACAAATAGAGAGAAAAGCTGACCGGCTATGGATGTAAGCTAAAAAAGGGAAGAAGCAGTATAAAATGGACGATCTTAGTAATAATCAATTATATATCGCTATATTTGTAACGGTGGCCGATATTAGAATTCAATAAGCTGAATTGATGAGTGATAACATTTAAGCCTGTAAGAAAATGAAATGCATGGTGTATATAATGACTCTATTGTTACTAATGGGTTGTGCTTCAAAGGACAATATGGTTATAGTAAGACAAATTGAGAATGACAACCCGGTTGTTTTGAGAATAAATGAAGAAAGAGAAAGAATATTCAGTCTAAAGTATCCGTTGTCCTTTGAATTCAAAAAGAACAACAGAGGGGAAATATATTATTTCGAAGCTTCTTATTTTGCAAACAATGAGGAGCTATGTCCCGGAACCGGTGAATCCCACTTGAAGGCATCAGATAATGATGATTATCTTGCCTACGGATTCAAAAGGTTTGACGGGGGCGTATTATATACTATAGAAAGGAATGATACAATACAAAAAGAGCTATCGGATTACCTTAAGAGAATGAATGCAGAAAAGAAAGATACATTACAAATACCAGTGAAGAGTTTCAAGGAAAAGCATGGGAAACTGATAGAGGACTGGTTTGAGGGTGACTCGATAATACTCCATTTCCACAATCATAAAAAGTGGATTGATGTGCCTGTAAGGATGTCATTCGAATAGAATATAACAGGGGAGGACAAGGGAAAACAAAAGCCCTGCTCCGAAGAGCAGAGCCGGGACATTATCAGCATCAATCATCAACCATCATTGGCATAAGCAATGAAAGGTTATCGATTTCTTTTTCATCCGTAACAGGTGTGAAGAGTGCAGCTCTTGACTTGTCACTCATGGAAATACGGACTTCCTCACTTGTAAATGTCTCAAGAATCTGGCGGAGGTATTCTCTCTTGAAGCCTATGGTAATATCGGCTCCGGTGTAAGTACAGAAGATAATCTCTTCGGCAGATGTTGAAAAATCAATATCCTCGCCTGACACAGTTACTTTAAGTCCTGAAAAACGCATGACGATACATCCGCTTGCTAAACTGGAAAAGACACCGACACGCTTGATTGCTGCAAGCAAGGCCGACCTGTCTATCACTGCAACTTTATCGTTGTTCTTTGGAATTACCGCATTATAGTTCGGGAAACGGCCTTCAAGCAACCGGAAATGCAATGCATCATTTTCAAAAATAAATGTTGCCTCACGCTCGTTGTATAGCATCCTGACCTGCTGCTCTCCTGTGGACAGTCCTTTAATCAGTTTTGCCGGCTTCATTGGTATAATTAGTGACATGTCTCCCACACTTTCCGTATTAGTGTCCATAGGGTAAGTATTGCGAGCCAGTTTATGCCCATCGGATGCAGCGACCTGAAACTTTCCGTCTGTAACAGTAAAATAAATACCGCACATGATAGGGCGCAAATCGTCTGTTGCTACAGCAAAAGAGGTCTGCGAAATAGCCATAGACAGTATGTTGCTTCCGATAACAGACTCGTTGAAATCACCTTTTATTTCTGTATTAACGATATAGTCTTCGGAAGACCTGCCTTGAAAATCAAATTTTCCGTTGTTATACTTGACAACTACAGAATAGTTGTCGGGATTGACAATAAAAGTGAGGGGTTGCTCTGGTATGTTCTTCATGGCATTGAGAAGAAGAGTTGACGGCATGCACAATTCGCCGTCTTCCGATGTGGATACTACATCGACAGTTGAACACTGGGTACAGTCACCGTCTGACGCTGTAATCTGCAACTTTTCGCCTTTTATGCGAAACAGGAAATATCCAAGAACCGGATCTACAACTTTGGGGTTCATTACTTTTGACATCTCTGCCAATTTGCCTGATAACACTGAAGATGATACTATAAAATTCATAACTGATAATGTTTTATTTCCCTATCGTAACGGATTCTTTCCATTATTGTCGGGAGGTTATTTTTTTGCTCAAAAAACGGTACTCTGCATATGGACAAAATATTCCGGGCCAAATACTCTTCGCAGAAGGAAGATTTCGACCGGAATATTTGGGGAATAAGAAGGCAGAGGGCCTAACTTTGCAAATAAAATACCTCGGACAATAATGTCTGGAGGAAACCAAACGGGAGATAAATGTCATGTAAAAAAGGGAAGGGAGAAATTATAAAAGGTAGAACGGGGTATATAAGGGGGAAGTGGGTAAAAAGAAAGCCAGAGCTATGGCTCCGGCTGTTATCACAGATATTATTCTCAGATTGTAGGAATGTTGCGTCCTTCTTTTTCGAGGAATTTATCAATCTTTCTACACTCCTCAAATGAAGCCTTATTCCTGTCATCAATCGGCCGGTCTGACTTTGCCAGTTCTGTGATACATGTCCTCATGATACGATAGAACTTTTGTTGCAGGGTCGGGTGAAACCTCTTGACTGACTCCGCAAATCTCTTGCTGTCAAATGAAAAACTGTTGATTTCATTTTCAATGCTCTGTGCAAGCATGAACTCCTTGCTTTCTTCCAATTTCATAACTGATTGCATTTAAGTTAAACTTTGCCCTACAGTTGATGAATCGTATTCATCGTCTCAGGCTTTTTACAGATGCTGAAATGACATTGAGGCATAACAGGGCAAGATTTTCTGCTGAAATACTATCTTAAAGAATGGAGATTTCATCAGAAATTCATTTAATCTTGCCACAAGATATGGCTAATGTCTAAATTTGCATCGTAAAAAACGCAAAAGACGATGAACTATGAAGACCTGGAGGTATGTTAAATAGAAACGGTTCAGGAAAAGAGCTTTATAAAAGAGGCAAAGGTATCGTCAAATCGGAAGCCGAATCTTCTTTGAAGATAATGATTCTCTTGTATAATATCATCAATCATTGTCTCAACAGAATGATATATAGTAAGATGAACCCTATCACACATTCCAGTATCATCGGTAGAAGCCGAGATTTTCACCATATGGTCTACTTCTGGAGTAGAAACGTAGCAGCACGTATGACCGCACAATATCGATGGTGAGGGTATTAGATAATATAGGAACAAAAGATTGTTTTGCTCTTCTAAAATTTCCATGACTTCTTCCAATGGCAATATATTGTTGAGATAGTAAGTATATTTTTCCCAGCTCGGTAACTGTTCTACCTCTTTAACCTTATTTGTGTCAAACAACTCAGGCATAGTCAACTTGTAGATGCTTTCGATCTTTCCTTTCTTAAGTTTTTGTTTCATATAAAATATTATTGATGAATATAAAAAGGCAAGCACTGTATATGAAAGTACCAGCAATGAAGTTGTTTTCCAGTGTGTAGGCAATCAAAGGATTGGAATGAGATTACTTTGAAGGGGACACAGGAGAAACATAAGTCAATCAATGTCATTAGTTATAATTTCCTTTATAATTGATAAAGGCATATCTTTTAAATAAATGACCTCCAAACCATATTGACTGCAATTTTTTTCAAGAACTTCCTGAATGGTTTTACCAATCTGCTTTATTTCAAGTATCTGTTCCTCCGTTCTGTAACCTACCAGCTGACGGCTTATACATACAAATGGAGACAATAACAGTGAGACACACATTTCAAAATTTTCAGATGACAGTTTATCTTCCTGAGAAAGGATCTCTAAACTTGATACTGCATTCTGAATAAGACGATGATTTGTTCTGGCATACATATATGCCATTATCTTTATAGAAGAGACTCCAGTATCGGTCAGATTTTTCATGATGTGTTGACAGACTTCGTTTGTCTTGTTAACAATGGGTGACAAGTCTTTTTTATTTGTATATATGCAATTTGATATAAGTGCTGTGAAAAGGTCATTTTCTTCATGAAGAAAATGGTAAAAATCATCGATACCATTGATTTTTGCCTTGGACCAGTATGATAGAAAATTATTATAATCATTGATAAGAATGTCCCAATTTTTGAATGAATAATTTCCTGGCTTGATGCGTTTGTAGAATTCAACAGCTTGTATGTAATTGCGGTTGGATTTATTTAAGTTTGAATAAGAGTATATCTTTTGTTGAAATTCTGGAATGTCGTTAAAACTCCATTCGCAACTGTCTGCTAATTCGCATAAGCGATTAACAACTTGACTTTGGGTTATTGAAATGAGAGTGAACTTGTGAATATCAGACATCATGCTATCACGTACAAACAATACAGCCAATGTATCTTCAAGTTCTTTATATGATTTTACCATTAGTGTAAATTCATCTTTTGATATTGTTTTCTTATTTTTCAGACTGATACTGAGTCCTTGTAGCATAGAAATTGGTTCATTATTAGAACATAAACCTTTTTTATCCTTTTGGGAACTACAAGACAAACAGGATATTAAACCTAATGCCAATATCAATAGTTTGAATACACTTTTCATATTATATCTCATTTTAATATTTGGTAAAACTTAAAAATCCCAGTTGATGGGAGAATGAAGTTTTTTATTTAATCATTTGATAAAACTTTAATAGTATCTATTACGAAATATCAGTTTTATTATTAGTATGAAAAGTATAAATTACACTTTATCTACTATAATTTTGACAAATGTATGAAATATGAATAATAGTGAAAAATCATACTTAATACCTTTAAATTTATTTATATATTGTACTTCGAAATTTTCTGAATCATACTTCAATAAATAACTTATATCGAAACAAATTAATATTTATGAAATATTAACTCAATAGGTATTATATTTTATAGTTCTGTTAAATATCGTGATTGTTTTAGTATGATTTTTGTCTTTACAAGAAAAATCGTACATTTGCCAATACAGTAAACTTTTATTATATGGCACGTATTGGATATTTGCTCGCAGAACCAAAATCAGTAAGAGAAACTGAGGATTTGAAAAAACTCGAAGAACAGAAATGTGACATAATCTATAAAGATGTCATAAAAAATGAAACAACGCGACCTGAATGGAAGAACCTGTTCAGTAGTTTGAAAAGAGGTGATGAGTTGTTCTTAATAACCTTGCATAATGCAGTGCGAGGTCCTAGACAATTGTCCTTACTGTTGGAGCTATGTAGGGTACAGAGAATAAGGCTTGTTGCATTAAGAGATAATATAGATTCATGGGATGAGATGTTCAAGAGTTCGACCGCTCATGTACTGGATATTATTGGTGCTCTTCCTGGCGATACGCTGGCCATGAGAATATCTGGTGAAAGATATGTATCAAACAAACGTGGGCTAAAAGCTAAGGGACTGAAATCAGAGCGTGACAAGAGATGCATTAAGATGTATCAGGAAGGATATCCGATAGAAGACATCCAGAAAGCTACGAATTTCAGCAGTAAGAGTTCGATTTTCAGAATCCTAAAGAAGTATGGGGTGGAATTTTCAAGAAGAACAGGTAAGAAAGCAGTATCATCAACTGAAGAAAAACGACAGGAAGAAAGTACAGATGAATAGAATATGGAAAAACATGGCCTGATTTTTGGCATTAATGAATCCTGCGCAACCGGAAAACATTCTGCAAACACTCAAAATAAGCAGCCATAAAACATAAGCTGAAGCGACGAGGGTCCGAGGTAAAATACCGACAATAGAGAATTCTACATATAATGATGCACATCCCATAAGCAGAATGGGTAAGTAAATGAGATTTCTATATTTAAAAAATGCATCATACCATAATCTAGGTGACTGTGAATGAAGCATATTAACAAATTCGGCAAGAAAAATGAATACTACAGCTATATATATAACATAAGGTTTCGGTATTCTGGCCATTAAGGTTATCTGAACTGATGATATGAGTATGGTCGCAGCCAGAATTACAACAATGCTTTCGATAAATATCAGCTGAACCCATTTGATGATGGAAGGAATCTTTAGGGTAAAACTCCTTATATTATAATGCGTAGAGAATATATTGCTGTAATCGGAAAAACGATAAAAGCTGAGAACTCTAATATATGACGTACAAAGTGATTTACATCCGAGATAGCGCCTGAAAATACAGCCAAAAGTAATAAAACATTGAGTAGTACAGCTGATATCGCTGCCTTGTAACCTGCAGCCAGTCCGAACATGATCAGAGACCAGGCAGGACAAGAATTGAATTGTCGCAAATGGTAGATAAGAACTGCTATTGCCGAAATCAGAGAAGTGGCAAAAACAGTCGCTCCAAATCCTTGGATAGATACTAAGTACATATACAACAAGTAGATAATCGGAAGCAGGTAATAGTAGAGTTTCTGCCTTATACCAATGTTCATTAATAATACCGGGATGCCGTAATAGGCCCATGTTATATCTCCAGTATATAGATAAATTGCAAAAGAAAAGCACAGACACAATAATTCTGACGGACACTGCCGCAAGAATCTGCAACAGGAACCCGTCAGTCCGGTAAAAAAAGAAAATATAGTAGATACAAAACTCATTATCGGTAATATACTTTGGAAAACACTTTAGCCGTAACGTTGATCACATCTTTAAATCCGTAAAATATCTATATCTCTTAAAAGAAGCAATAGTCTTTAACTGTATTATCGGCCGACTTACGGGGTTGTACATCCTGTATATAAGCTACCGGCTCAAACAAGCGGATATCTATATCACCCATAAGGAAGTGCGGAACCATAAGAGGAGGGTTCTTTTCTTCCTCTGGCCGGTAGGTATAGATAAAGTCGTTGATGAGAGAATATCCCGTTCTGCCGTCATCCGTATGAAAGCAAACATAATCAGACTCCAGAGAAACAATGCTGGCCTTTGTGAAGACCAAGGGAGCCACCTTCTCTTCAGGACGGTTGGCGATGAACCTGGCACCCGGGCGGAGCATCTTAGGGTCTGTACGCACCGGCTCTGTCATTGACCACGTGGCATAATCTGTGAGCAGGCACAGTGACTTGCGTGCCCTAGTTAAGGCAACGTACAGGCACCTTCTTTCCTCTTCTATCTGTTCCTGACCGTTGCGTACTGCAATCATTGATGGATAATTGCCTGCTGTCACGTCAAGAATATACACATTTTCGGCCTCCAGTCCCTTGGCGGAGTGAATGGTGGATAGGGTAACAAAATCTCCTGTCTCACTGTATTCCGTGACAGTGTCCACCAGGTATGTAGAAATGAACTCTTCAAGTGATTGGGATGATTGGATTGATGCAATCACCATGTCCAGATCTTTTTCACGCCGCTCCCAGTCGTTCGGATACCTGAGAGTCAGAACAGGAATCATGGCCAGATATATCGCACGAATTGAGGATGACGCATCGTTCCTGCAAGCTGCACCCTTAAGCAGTATCTGTGAAGCCTGCTTTAGACTAGAGGATCCACCCATGAAGCTAATCTTGTCCACAATATCCACATTAGAAGGAAGGCGGGAGATAATAGTCTGTGCTTTGGCTTTGCCGATACCTTTCCAAAGAGAAAGGTAACGTATCCAGGCGAGCTCATCGTCAGGGTGAACTATCAGGCGTGCTGCAGCCATGATGTCGCGAATATGTGATGAACGTACTATAGAAGTACCTCCAAAAAGACGATAGGGTATGCCATGAGACATGAAAACGGACTCAAGCTGTCTGGCCTGGTATGAACTGCGCACAAGAACCATATAGTCGGAATAAGTTCCCCCACGGGAAACACTCCGGCTTATTTCTGACATTATGAATTCTGCTTCTTCCTTCTGGTTGTGTACAAAAGCAAGACGGGGCTTGACACCACGCTTGCGCATGGCTACGAGGGACTTGTCGTAGTGGAGCGGTGAGTTCTCAAGGAGAGCATTAGCTACATCGAGAACCGGCTGACTACTGCGATAGTTGCGAACTAGCTTGATGACCTGCGAGTCAGGAATCCGCTGTGTAAACGAGTGAATGGAATTGAAGTCGGCACCACGGAAACCGTAGATGGACTGGGCATCATCGCCTACGCAGAACAGACTGCAGAATGGTGCGAACTGTTCAAGCAGATTCCACTGCAGGTGATTGGTATCCTGCATCTCGTCCACTAGAATATGGTCGTATCTCGAAGTAAGCTGCTGTCTGAAAGAATCATCTGAACGCAGCTTGTCCACAACAACCGTGATTAGGTCGTCGTAATCGAAATAATGATGCTCTTTCTTATAAGCGCTGTATCGTGCGAAAAGCCTCTCCAGTGCGCTAACGGGCAGCTCGGAGCAGTCTTCAGACCTGCTTACCGCCTCATGCAAGGAAATACCAGTATTGACAATATATGAACAAAGAGCTATGAGTGATGCGGTCTTGATACCAGCAAAGGATTTGTATTCCGGTTCGCTGAGAATGTGGCGGAAAACAGACTCCTGGTCATCGGTATCAATGACATTCCAATTCTGCATACCGAACACGGCTGGATAGGTGCGTATAATCTCCAGGCACCAGCCATGGAAGGTTGATCCCTGAACGGTACAGCCGTTACCGGAGCCCATTAATGACTGGGCACGGGATGCGATGTCTGATGCAGACTTCTTGGTAAAGGAAATAATCTTGATACGAGATGCCTGCACACCCTGTTCAAGCAGCCATGCTACACGGGATATGATAGTGGTTGTCTTGCCTGTTCCTGCTCCAGCCAGGACGAGAAGATGCTTCCCACGGAAAGTTGCAGACAGTCTCTGTTCCTTATTCAAACTCTTGAATTCCATATATCTATAAACTTGTTGATTTACATACAAATATACTAATTTCTTGCCAAAAATCAAAGTTTGATTTCATAAAAGTATGATAATCGAATGATAATAATCATACTTATGTAAACTTAATCGTCACTAACAATTTCGAGGTTAAATGTATCGATAAGAGTCTTGACAGCAGGATTGCGACGGATAAACTCGTCAACAATCGCCTCAGGCAATGTCTTCAACAAAAGAATGTCGGCGATATCAATTCCTTCATTCCACTGAATGTCTGTAACTCTCTCTTCAAGCAAACTGGAGATTGATATATCAAAATCCTGTTCCCGCATACGGATACACAGGATATTCCACTCATTGAAAGCCTTGGAATCAGGGAAAAGAACAATACGGCGATTCTTCAGAATCGGGAGGCGTGCCTGAAGACATCCGTGCTTGCCGCCACTGGCCAGCCAGAGGAGATCGCCCATATAGGCGGAAGCGACAATGGCCGTCTTCTCACTCTCTACGATTGCAACAGTCCTGTCCGGATAGATGCGCAGAAGATGTTCGCCAAAGAAGCATTGGGACAGATGAAAATCAGGAATATTGAGTTCGGTATGTGCCCAGGATATTCGGCTGAACCCGTCCTTGACCCGATGTCCGGATGTCCGGTCATAAAGCATGATCTTGCCCGAACGTACATTGCCTTCGATATCCACCTGCCAGAATACGGTGGAGGAACCATTCCACTTGCGTGATGTACCCACATGGTATTCTAAAAAGACGCGCATTGTGACATTCCATCCGAGTCTCAGGCCCAGATAGCCATAAAGATTGTTGTATGGATACCAAGTAACGGAACAAGACTTGAGCATAATAGCGGGGTCGATATATGAAGGTTTCTGCTCCGAATCCGTGATATTGACAATGCGGACTGTACTTCGTGTCGGCAGGGATGCCCCGTCATTATCAAACAGAAGCTTGAGCATGTCGGGATTGTCACGGAAATAGTTTGACGGCGGATAATGATACCCGCAGTGATTGGTACGGTTGCACCGTCCAACATATTCAGGGAACTTGATAAGCCCCAATGTATCCACATACCGAGTGAACTCGCGAGGGTGCTTGCAGTGTGGACAAGTATATCGGTTGCGTCTGGAACGGTCGTATTTCTCCAGCGTAAATCTGTGAACTGTCATGGGTAGAAAATTTATGTATTCATGAACTGGAATCAAAATGAGAAAATCCTGTGATAGATACCGTGCTTCTGCTTGCTGAATAATTTTGTATTATCACTGATAAAACGGGAAAAAGTTCGCTCCGGCATACCAAGCGCCACTGCTATCTCTTTTCCTTGGCAAGTCTCAAACTCATCCGGAAGAGCAGAATAGACCTTCCGCTCCAGCTCGCTCAAACGGATATCGCCTTCGACAAAGAAATAGAAATAGATGCGGTGGAACACTTTCCGGAAGTATTCGACAAGCAGTATGGCCCGTTCAACCGACTCTGCGTCTATCTGCTCCATGTCGGTCTCACGGTTGCGCCACCGCTCAATCTGTATAATGAGGCACAGACGGCCGAGAGCGGTGCCGAGCTTACCGAAATAGCTGGCGAGGACACCGTTGCCGCTCGAATTCATCTCATTGATCATATTGATATTATCCTTTTTCCACGACATGAAAATTCTCTTGGCTTCGCTGCTAAGGCGTATGGTCCGGGGAATGACAGTAGTCTTCTTGTCGTCAAGAATAACATCGAGGTCGATAATCTCGCGGATAAAGCCGTTCCACCAATGAATCTCATCTTCGGGTACGTCATCGTTGTCGGAAAGTTCAAGGAGCTGGTCCGTAGGATAAGCAAACAACAGACGTGACATGAAGCCATTCTCTGTCTTGTCTCCATCGATGAGATGCTTGAGCTGTTCGATCTGAGTACCACCAATAACGGAAATAAGCGGCTCGTTGACAACAATATTATAGTCCTCGCTCTTGCGGTTGTAAATGATATCGCTGTGATTGTAACGCTCGTTCCAGAAGGTACTCTCGTCCATGCCCTTGGAATAACGCATGGAGCTCTTGGTCCAACCGCTAATCTCGTCCTGGAAAAGCAACATTCCGTTCATGGAACGGTTGAGCGCTCCAACGAGCCACTCCAGCGTGTAGTCCTGTGTGATGAAGTGAGGCTTACGGGGCTTGCGGGGCTTTTCCATTTTTTCCTTGTCCTTGGAGTTCTCATACTTCTCCAGACGCTGATAAAAAGCATCGAGTTCTTCATTGTACTTGACAGATATCTCACGATTGTAATCGAACAGAGGCTTGAGAATAAGGCGCATGGGAGGAGTCTTTCCGATAGACGGATAACCAACCATGACATAAAAAAGACCCGGATAATCGTGGAAAGTATTATTAATCTCTATACGGTACCTTTTGCCGGCGGCCACACCAATGGCGCAGAGGATATTGATACCCAGATAATCCTTCTTGAACCGGAGATGGTCATAAACTGATGTTATGAACTGGCGTGTCCTCTTGGAAAAAGCCTCGATAGGAAAAGGATTGGTATCATGGGCAGAGCTTGCGGACAGCCTTTTGGCTTCGGCTATAATATCGGAGGAGGAGATAAGCTTATCACCAACCTTTGGCTTGTTCGTTCTCATGGAAATATAATTGATGCATGGTAATTACTAATGGTTTGTGATGGATATGTATGGTTAACCAACGGTTAGGCGAATCAATTCAACAAATTGTCCGGTTACACGAATCAACCGTCCGGATATAGCGGAAGAATATCAAAATACAGAATTTCAGACATATATGTATCTCTGGAATAAACTGTAATGATGTGAAACAGCCTGATGACTTGCATCATCAGACTGAACCATCACTAACCAAAAGTTAACCAATTTATGATATCATGACTAATTCTGAATAGATGCGACAAAGTCTGAGAAAATATTCTTCTCGCCATCGATTCTATAAAGAGGAATACGGGTGTTGGATGTAATGCGTGTGGAATTGCGATACATCGCATGAATATTGCGGACCTTGAGATCGATGAGCTTGAGCAAGAACTTGAAGAGATTGATTTGTCTGTACTTCTTGAAATGGCCAATCAGCTCGGCCAGATTGTGGGCGAAATGGGAAAAATCCTGTAAAGGCAGTTCGCTCGGATAAGGAATCTTGGACTGCAGTTCTACCTGACAGTTCTCATTATCGTAATAACGTGTAAGATAAAGTGCAATGGTATGAATCTGCTCCTCTGTGAAGAAAGGCTCAAGAGTGGTGGTAGTGTACTCGCTGATAAACTGTTTGACTTTTCCATGAGCCATGAAAAGTCGTCTTATCTCACGGGAAACGGTCGCATCAGTGGTGAGAATATCGTTTTCGGAAAGATGATGCGTCGTCAGGAAGGAGCGCACCAGCATGAGTTTGTCCTGATTGAACCGGGAAGGATTACGCTGATAGTCCTTATGCGCAATAAGAATAAACTTGCGCAGGTCCTGTGAATCATTGATACAAGATTCCAGATCTTCGAGAAATATCTTCAGCTTCCATGACCGAATCTCGGCAATGTGAAGACGCGCCAATCCTATCAGAGAAACGAATGAGACAAAGGGTAATAAAATCTGCAAAGGCAGGGGCAGCTCGATAAAGATTGCAGTAAGCAGAGGAAGACAACAAATGACTTCCATCACAGTAAAACCGGATGTTGTTTTCTTGTTCATAATGAATTTATTTTAAGTGAATAATAAGTCATTTGTTCAATAAAAAATGATGTATGACGACATTGAATGAGTACGGAATCATCAAGCTGTGACATGTATAGGATATCATGAAACAAACCGACAACAAGCCGTAAAGTGTCATCCCTATAAGTCGGCATAAGAAATATGCTGCAAATAACAGATGATGAAGCGGAAGAAAAAAATTATCGCTGATGATAATCGGATGATAATCGTATAAGAGGAAGGTAAACAAGAGTATAAGAGGGAGAACGCTGGGGTAAATGTGGAGCAGGTTCCAAAATGGAACCTACCCGTCAATAAAGATTCACCACATTCATCTGACGGCGCAAAGCACGACTGTAGGTGTAGAATGTACCGCCTTTGGGTTTACTGTCGAAATATGCGATGACGTGCATGGAATGTTCGAGCATATAGTCATTGCGTTGCAGATAGCAGCGGTCGGAATAATCCTCACGAAGTATAATCTGTCTGTCTGCCTTGCCAAGCAGACGGAAATAACGCTTCTTGTCTGTCTCGGAATATCGGACATACTGCCTGCGGAAAGGAACTACGGCTATGAGCTGAATGTCGGGACAAGTATCTTTAAGCTCCAAAACCACTTCTGCTGCAAGCATATCAAAGCCTATAGCCATGCCACAATAATAACACGTTACACCTCGCTCGTAAAGAGAAACTACGGTCTGTCTGACTTTGGATTTCAACATGGACTTGTTGCCCTCGAAAATCTTGCGATGTCCGGTAAAACAGGCAGAACCGGACTTTAAAATCAATTTGTTCATATATTATATTACTCTGTATGATGTTCTACCCAAAAAGAAACCTCCCAATACCTCTGCTCCGAATGCTTCAAGCTGATTGGCGAAATTTGCATAAGACAAACCTCGCGAAATGACATCATCGAAAACAAGCACTTTCTTGTCTGCGAAAAAATCCTTGTCAAACTCTATAGCCTGTGTCTTGCGTATTTCTCCTTCGGTCTTGCGATGGTCGTGAACGGTTTGCCTGTCCGCCAAGATATGGATATGCTCATAACCGTTGGTTGCTCCTGTGAGTTCGCAAACACGTGCAGAGAACTTCTTAAAACGAAGCTCGTTCTTTTCGGCAGTGGATGCCGGAACACACGCAAACACGATGTCCTTGCGGTTGTCTCCGAAATGTTCCTTGAAATGTTGGGCGGTCTCCTGTGCCACATTCTCGAACTCTCTGCCATCCTTGAAATCCCAAACTATCTGACGTGACTGTTTCTCTTTCTCACCGACATTTCTGATGCGTACAGGGTAATACTTCAAGAATGTAACAATAAGTTTTGTCAATTGTTTCTTAACGCTTTCTTCAATCTTTGCCATAACCATAAAGTTTTAATTCCCTTATGTCCAGGACTATCATCCTGTCAAGGGTTGTTTTTCTGCCTTGGCAAAGGAGAGTCACCAATGAGGCAAATCGGGTGGCAGAAATACGCTCTCAGCATGAGAGGAAGATTTCTGCCAACACTGTGTGGCCTGACCGATTTGAATATTTGGTGAAAACTCTCAGTAACTTTGCGGAAAAATAACCTAAGACAAGGATGGATAATGAAATGGCCTGAAATGTAGAAAAGGCAAAGAAATGAAGTTACAAGAGGGGAGTAGAGGAATATAAGGGGAGAGTCGGGGGTATAATAGTGAAGGAGCAGTCCTGATTGAACAGGACTGCCGTTAAAACAATCAAATCATACTATCTCAATCTGATATACACAAAGGTCTTCGTCCTTCTCGTATTCGTCAGCAACGGCTTCCATATCCTCGAAAGTATCAACCTTGATACCTGTGTAGGACTCAAAATCTTCTTTCAGGGATTCAAAATCATTGTAATCATTCCTGTCATGTTCGGTGTACATGACGTAACGGGCAGGGAAAAAGATACCCTCTGAATCATTCGTCCTGTAAATTATACTGCCAGGTTCTTCTTCGTAGAATTTGATATTCACATGATATTTCTCAGTAAGAATATCAAAAAGCTCATTGCAAGCACTCCATGCTGTCTCGGTAGATATTCTGACAACACTATGTGTTTCGTCAAGCTGCTGGACGGTATCCGAAATAGATGATACGGTACCTCGGCAATCGATCTCGGTGTTCTTCACGTCAGGAAGAAGTTCGTCAACGATATATCCCAGCCAGCTTGCATCGGAATAAAATGTAGAAGAATCCTGGTTTGCGCTGCGGTCTATCGCAATGACACGCTTGAAATCTGAATGCAGGCGGGAAATGTCTTCATGCTTGCCTGTAATGGCATAGTCTGTTGTACTCCAGTGTGGCATAATAATATGTGTTTAATGAATAATACATACTTCCCTTGTTTAACATAAAATCCAAAGGATTCCATGTAGGGATAGATTTTACATGCCAGATGATTCAGCCACAAGCGGAGATTGAGCAAGAAAATCGCTATGAAATTGTGTATGTACCCAAATCTATGATTTAAAGGGTACAGCCACAATTTCAAGCAGATTAGTAAAACGGTTCTTGATAAATGTCTGCAGGCTGTAACTTTGCATGGGAAAATAAAGCCCACATGAATACGGGATATCCATTAAAAAAATAAGTATATATAACCGGCAAAACTGACAAATCGGGGAAGCATAGAAAGGATGAAACAAAAAGGACCGATATGAGAGAACCCATAATCAGTCCTAATAGTAAACTGTATATATCAGTGATAAATAACTGAAACTCTCTTTAAACAACAGAAATGAACACGAGCAAAGTGACTGTTAAGCCTAAATGAAAGTCTTGTGAGAAAATGTGAGTTATCATGCTGATTGCCAGCTGTATAATTGAAAGTGCAAAATGGCGGAAGCGGGAATGACAATATACGGGGCAGAAAGAAAATGCCACAAATGCCACAAATGTCAGCGGTACTGACGGCCTGTTATCCGTCATCGGAGAAACGAAAACTTCCCGGTTTGGGATGATCAAGCTCGATTAGGCATTTGCCGTCCTGACGGAGTGTACGGAGAATAGTTTCGAGTGACTGGTTGCGGAGTTCTTCAGCAAACACCTGCTTGACGAATGTTGCCTTGCTGATACCGGAGTAATCGAGCCGGATACCTATATTCCAGATAAAGTGCTTGAGGTCTCGCGGATGAACAGTCACTTTTGTACGCACCGGCACGACCTGTTCCGGAAACGGTGACAAGGTATAAAGGCGGATATCCTCCAGCAGGATGTGCAAATTCTCCTGATCAAGATAAGCCGACATCTTGCGGACTGTGTATGCTGACAAACAATCGTATAGCCCGTCCTTGTCGGTATGGCCAACCGCTTGTTGCTCATCGGCGACATGAGTACAGTGATGTGAAGTATCAGAAGAATGAGGCTTGTACCACAGCGAAGTAAGGACAGTGTACAATATGGACTGGCAAAGGTAGTAGGAGATATTGATAAAGAACCATACCAGAAAGAAAACAGTGACTCTGACAAAAGTGTCGTGCCCGAAATCAGCACCTACAGCAAGTGCGGCAAGTAACGCTACAGATATAAATGGAATCTGCGGCAATCCCCAATAAATAACCAGACTACGGTTTTTTGAACTGAACATAACGGTGAATATTAGTGTTGAATGCCTAAAGTTACCTATAATAGTCGAGACGGGTGGCAGAAGAATAAAAGGGGAGTAGAAGATTTAAAATAGATTAAATTATCATACTTCGAAAGTATGATTTTCAGCAAATCTGATTTTGTCAATGAATAAAAAAGCACCACTAAAAAAGATAAACTTGGGGTCGTAAGCTCCTTCTTAATGATGCTGGCATTTCCGGCATTACCGGCAATATACCTTGTTGGTATGAAAGAATGATAGAACTGTTTCTGTCAATGGCATTTTTGGCAATTACGGCAATTCCGGCATGTGTCACTTGTAAACTGAACGGTACGAATGACGCAGCTTGTCGCTGATAGTATCGAGTTCCGGCTGAGTAAGGTTCTTGCTGTCTGCAATCATGTTCTCTTTCAAAGCTGCATCAAGTGATCCGTTGACGGACTTGGAGTCCATAAAAACTGAATACTCCGTAAACATACGGTTACAATGGAATCCGTCGAGTGCTTCAGATTCGGTCTGATAACGTATATAAACCGTCTCCTGCATACGGGATATGAAGTTGAGACTTCGCGCCTCCGACTGGCGTGCATTCTCAAATATTACAGATATGGCCTTGCGCTTGCGCACGCTATTCAGTTTGGACCATCCATAAAACACCCTCAGACGGCGTGAATTCGTAGTCTTGCCTTCTGGCTTCAATATAAAAAGATTAGTCATACGAAGAATGATTATAATAGGTTGAACACTTGTGGCATCCGGCCTATGAGGGAATCAACAAGCCGAATGCCTGAAGCAAGATTGACTAAACAGCCAATTCAAGCGGGCCCGAATAGACTGTCCCATCGGAATAATACAAGGTATCGAGGTCATCCATCAGCACACCACGGACAGAGTTGTCGTCGTCCGCCCATAGCTGAAACTCCTCATGCCATGCACTGAACATCGATCCGATACATTGGTCTATCAGCTGGGAATAAGTTGTCTTGAAATCGTGGGACGACAAAAATTCGATAAACGGTTTGAGAATACATGTATCCGTCACGTCGCCAGTAAGCGGACAAACACAATTCCTGATGATACGGGAATGGCGGCTTCTGCTTCTGCCGTTCCAATAAAACTTGCGGGTAAACAGACAGGGTACGATATTATTGTTAATATATCGCCTTAACAGCTTGCCGCTGAGTTCTTCAAGCGAAAATTCGCCAAAAAACTCTTCGCCATCTTTCCGGACATAATCAAAACAATACGCATCAATCTCATTAATCTTATATCTGTAGGTAAAGCCACAATAATCAACTTCCCAGTTGAAGACACTGGTCGAGAAAAGCTGTTCAAACTTGGCCAATGTCTTTCGGAAAGAAGAGTTGCTGATTTCCATCTGCCTGTCCATAATATTGAAGCGTTCGCGGTCGATAACCTTGTTCTGAACTTCGGGTGTGAGTTCGTCAAATGTGTAAAGTGTGAGAGATACCTGTTTCATATTTTTTACTGCTTTATGTATTAATAATGATTTAGTTCATTTTCCCTGCTATAGCTGACACTATAGGAGTGAGCCTGAATTTTGCTGCCTATAATGCGACATGCCTGTTCGGAAAGAAATCATCGGAGAATACTCTTCTGCCCGCAGAAGGAAGATTGTCCGAAATGATAGCCGTGCGGTTCTTGAACGAACAAGTGGCATGTTGCCAACTTTGCAGAAAAAATCAGCATACTCCGATTGTTGGCTGAAACAGATAGATATAAAAGGAGTGAAACTGAAACTACAAGAGGGATAGAGGGTAGTGAATGGCCCCCAGAAAGAGATTTCTTTCCGAGAGCCAGGCAAGTCAATAGTCGGGTATTGTCCCGGTGCGTATCTCTACACCATCCTTGAAAAGGCTGATTTGTCCGGGGATGAAGCCCATCTGCTCACGTGCGACATGACGTATATACATCTTATAGTCGGAGCCTTTGATATTGACACCGGTGAGATTGTTGAAAAACATAGGAATGCTGTGCTCATCCTTGCTCTGCAAAACGCATTGGCCATTCTGTCTAATCTCGTACATAGCTTAGAAACATTAAATTGTGAGGAATATATTACTTGTGTAAAGGATTTCAGAAACGATAGTCGAGTACGCCGCCGATATAAAGGCAATCACCTTTGGAAAGAGCTGCAACCATACGCATGAACTCGTCTGACTTGTCGGGGGTAAGGCTTGCTCCGGCCTCGTATATATAAAACAAGGCATCGGTATGAAGAGGGTTGGTAAGCTCCTTGGTAAGCTGTTCTGTTCCACCCGTCCACTCGATGATATTATCCACTGTGACAAGTTTAGCCTTTTCACGAATAGCGTTCACCCAAGTCTCTTTCCAAGTATCAATACCTCCTTCGTACCGGATAGTATCATCATCCATTAATGTAAACATGCCTTTGGGAAGGACAGAGGAAACAAGAGATTTAATCCTTTTGGAGCGTTCTTCAGGTGAAACCTCTGAGCAATAATCGATGGGATAGCCGTCGCCCTGGTCAAGTGAGTTTTGGCCAATGTAGTTTTCGTTTGAAACTTTCTCTCTTGTAATCTGGTAAATTGTAGAGTGCATAATTAAAAGTATTTATGTTAAACAATAAAATTCAAATTCCCTACCATATAAAGCAGGTGCTTCTCATGGAAGTGTCATTTTTGACGTGCAATCAAGACGATGTGCTTCAGGATCGAGGACAAGGAATTTGGACTGTATTTTGCGGCATCCATTCTTAAAATGGATAAAAGACGAAAAATACTGACCTAATAGCGTAGCGGTACTTGGCTGTGATACGGCACATAGTACCTTTGCATAGGAAAAAAGTAACACACCATGAGTAGAAGCATAGCAGACTATGACAGGATAGAACAGGGAAAAAGCAAATAGAATAGGGGAAAGACAGGTAAAAAGGGATAGGGCAACACAAGGCATCCAGTCATTAGGCTGACCGGATACCGTATCGTGTTAACTAAAGGGAAATCAGTTCTTTAAGTTTGCGAATAGAATGAAAAATATGTTCGGGGCACAATTCGGGATTATAGTCCATATTATCTTCAGTGACGTCAGAGGAACTCAATATGGTTTCGTACCAATGTTTCTCCTCATCCTCATACAGGTAGTCAACGACTTTGCGAATCAGGTCGTACAGAGGGACAGAATCGTAATACTTGTTGACCGGAATACAACCGCTACTTTCAATAAGCTGTACTTCTGAAGACGAGAGGAAAACAACCGTCGGGTCTGAGGATGCAGCCGGAAGTGAGTCCTGATACATGACTTTGGCGAGTAATGACAGGAGCATGTCGATTTTAGTTTCTTTATCCATATATAAACAAATTTGGTCAAACATAATAGCCAAGTACCGCACCAATATACAGGCAGTCGCCTTCACGGAGTTCCGAAATGGAGCGCATGAAATCGGCTGCATTGTCGCAATACCTGTTTTCTCCGTCTTCGCACAAATAGAACTTAACCGGCATTTCGAGGGGATTTTCAATAAACTCCTTCAGTCTGTTATATGAGGAACCAAAATATCCTCTGACCGTATCGGGAGCAATGTTGCCACTCAATTCATGCAGTTTCTCAGTCCAGCATTTGAACCACTCCCGAAAGCCGCCGTTATATCTGACAACATCGGTACCAATTAAAGTGAACATTCCGGAAGGGAGACATTCGTTAACAAACTGTCTGATGACCCGCAATCGTTCGTCCTGACTCAGGTTGTAACAGTATTCGAAAAAACGGTTATTAAAAGTCGCCAAAGCGTTCGCATCGAGTTGAAACGGCTCGAAAATTCTACTCTTGGTAATCTGAAAAACATGTGAGTTCATAAATAGTCCTGTTTACGTTTAACACTCATTTTAACTTCCCTTACATCTGAGGCTTTTTGCCTCCTATGAGGGTGTCAATTTTGACGTGCAACCAGGACTATGTGCATAAGAAATAAGGGCAAGGAATTTTCGCTGTATTTTTCAGCATCCATTTTCACAAATGGGAACATGATGGGAAATACAGTCAAAATAGCATGGCGGTACTTGACCGGGATGCTGCACATTGTAAATTTGCAAAGGATAAAATGATAACTCTCGTAGGAGTAAAGATACAATAACAACGAATAATATGCGGTGTGTATTAGGGGTAATTACTGAGGAATATAAAGGATACTGTAAGATAATCGTTCTACAACAGGGAAAGAAAAACGGTATCTCATTCTGTGGAAAATGGCAGTATGAGATACCGTTGGTGTAGAAGTAAGGACAGGATATTATTCCAACTTGCTGACAGCCGAAACAAATTCCTTGGCCGGTTTGAATGCCGGAATTTCATGGGCAGGGACAATCAACGTTGTGTTGGTTGAAATATTTCTTGCGGTTTTGGCAGCACGGTGCTTGATGATGAAGCTGCCGAACCCACGAAGAAAAACCGGCTCATTATCAGAAAGGGATTTCTTTACTTCGGTCATGAAACTCTCGACTACTGTAAGAGCCGTCTGCTTATCTATTCCGGTCTGTTCTGAAATTCTGTTTATGATTTCTGCTTTTGTCATAATAATATATAGTTAAAAAATTAAGTAATTCCCAATAACGAATAAGCCATCCTAACATGATATTACGGAAGACTGCGGGAGGCTTCCGAAAACAAACTGCAAAATTAAGCAATTGAATGGAGACTGCATATCCAACCCACAAATTTTAGCAGATGACTTTCCGCAACATGCAATTTTTCTCATGAAAAGAAGGTGTTCACAAGTAATACAAAATGTATGATTTATGAACTTATGAGCATTTGCAATATACATATATCGTACTCTATGTTTCATTACAAATTATCGTAACTAATTGGTTTAAAGTATGATTTATTCGTATAAAGTATGATTTTGCGAATATACTGAAATATTATTAAATTCACACATAAAAACAAGATTTTTCTTTTCTGTTGGAAATATTATCTTTTTCTTTGCTGAAAATAAAACAAAGATGATAGTAACTTTTTCAAATCAGAAGGGAGGGGTAGGGAAGTCAAGTCTGTGTGTGTCGTTGGCGAACTTCTGGTCAGCTCAGGGTATCGGACTTCAGGTACTTGATGTTGACCCCCAACACTCCCTTATGAAATTCCGTGTACAGGAGGAAAGTTCGGACCAACAGCATAAACCCAAGTTTGAAATCAAGGAGTTTACTCTGCACAAGAACATCAGCAAGGCACGGGAATTCATCATGGGGCTGAAACAGGAAAAGATTCATACTCTCATCGATACCAGCGGTTCGGGGCTGTCTGAACTGAACATGAACATCGTATTGTATTCGGATGTGGTAATAATCCCATTCCAATATGAAGACTATTCGATACAGGCCACCGGTGAATACGCCACGCTGCTGAAGAACCTCGGAAATTCATTTCCGGACCTGAAACGGACGTGCATATTTGTGCCGAACATGGTAAACACCAAAATTGGAAGAGCATCGGACAGACTGAAATGGGATGCCTGGGATGCCAGTATAGACAAGGTCGCACTGCGTTCGCCCAGAGTTCCGCTGAGGGTATGCCTGCAACGAAGAAACACGCTCTATCAGACTGATGACGAACTGAACTGCGTAACACCCTGCTTCAGCTATATCACACAGATAGTGATGAACAAAGAAACAAATGATAAATAATAAAATAATATGAGTCCATTCGGAATTTTTTCAATAGTGCTAATTGCACTCTACATAATTTATTATACAGTGTTGATAGCCCGTGACCTGCACTCCCAAAAGGGTAAAGGTACCGGCAGTGATGATGAGTACGAAGTGACCTCAATGCAGCAAGAGGTGGATACAGTGGGTGTTGAAGAGTCTGCAGAAGGGTTTACTATCGGTGGGCAGAGGAAAGGTCCTGAAAACAGCAGTGTCACGGGCACAACATATAAACCGAAAAATGATGATAAAAGAGATGATGAAGGATATGAACAAAAAAAGAATGAAAGAGACGGGGTGTCCGATGGCACGTCGAGAAATGAGAAACAGTCAGAGAAATCAGAAAGAATACAAAAGAAAATCGAGCAGACCGAAGAAAATATGGAGGCGACCGCCCCACAAGGAAACGTAACCTTCTCTAAATCTGAACTTGAAAGACTGATAACCGAATCGGGAGTTGAAGGTTCGCTCTTCAGATAAAAGAATTATCAATATAAGATGAAAGCTACTACCAAAAGGAACATAACAGCTATTCTGATGCTGCTTCTGACGGTACAACAAAGCATGGCCCGGTGTGGCGGAGTGGACTACAGTTGGGGTGCAAACTCTCTGGCTTCGATGCATGACTATGTTGTAACCATGATGCTGTATGTGCTATTCCTGGTATATGCCATTGCATCGATAGTAGTACTGATAGCTGCCACAATGATATATATGAAGATGATGAACGGAGAACAGGGCGTGACAAAGCAGATAATGTCAACCATAGGCGCCTGCATGTATCTCGTAGGGGCTACAATCGTATTCCCGGCATTCTTCGGATATATAATATAAAAATGACTCAACTGCAGAAGAGTAAATATATTAATTAACTCAAAACAAAAATCGAAAATTAAGAAGATGATGAAAGAAAAAATCGAAACTTTTTTGAGACAATACAATTTGTCCAGAAGAGCTACGATGCTTGTGACGATGATGATTTTCGGTGTCATCACAGTGCTTGCCCAAAACGGTGCAGGTGACTATTCGGCAGGAACGGATGCTCTTACCCAAGTTACAACTGAGATTGTAAAGTATGTACCAATCGTTGTAAAACTCTGTTATGCAATAGCGGGTGTGGTTGCAGTAGTAGGTGCAATCAGCGTGTACATTGCAATGAACAACGAAGAACAAGATGTCAAGAAGAAGATTATGATGACCGTCGGTGCGTGTATCTTCCTGATCGCGGCTGCACAGGCATTGCCTCTCTTCTTCGGTATTTCGGCAACATAAAAAAGGAGGGAATACGGAACAGAAACAGGAAAGCGGATATGCCGAGTATCCAATATTCAAGGGATTGCAGCGCCCCTTAGAGTTCATGGGAATACAAGGAAGGTACATTTACTGGGCCGCCGCCACCGCTGGTATAGGGCTGGTGGGATTCGTTATCACCTACTGTCTGCTCGGATTTATCGCGGGTCTGGCGACACTGGTGACTGCTCTGGGCAGCGGCGCCCTTCTGATAATCCTTAAACAAAGAAGAGGACTGCACACAAAGAGGATAGACAAGGGAATCTTTGTCTATGCTACTTCAAAAAAATTATAAATCAAAATTGTCCTGAAGAACAATGAACGGGATTACTTCCGAATAGTGAACGTCAACAGGCTCATTCCCAGATGGGTGTGGGCCTTTTTTTATATAATCCGAAAATGAAAGCAATAGTTATATATCTGATAATATGTGCAATGGCAGTGACGGCCTGTATGCAAAAGGAGAATGAGGAAGGAAAGCTCCGTGCAATCTCGGCCAACGAAAGCGTCAAGGAGAAATGGCAGAGAAGCAGAAAATCTGTGGAACTGGAGGTGACAGCCAAAGGGGAGCAGATGCCAATGAGAATAGGAGTATTTGCCGAATCAAACGAAGCGACGGAAGAAGAAAGCGAAAGCATCAACGGTATTCCGTTTGTCCGCTCGAAGGAGGGGAACGCATACAGGCCAGAAAACTCGGCAATATATACCGGTGACACAGCGGCAATATTCAGAATCAGCTGGCCATATATGGCAAAACTGAAGCTGAGCGACACGATAAATCTTGACGCACCTTTTGATGCCTGGCTGTATGGTATCGAAACAAGCCGTGAAATCACTGATGAGAAAATGAAAATCAAGATTGGCCTGCAGCACTCCACCTCGATGGTGCGACTCAGGCTTGAAAGTGCTGATATGAGAAAAATCCTGACTGAAACAAGTCTGTCAGGGAGCAACATATATACGGCCGGAGATTATGTGCCTTATACCGGGAAATGGCTGAACCTGAGAGGAGCCGGGAATCCGATCTCTCTGACAATGGACAAACGTATGAGCAGGTATCAGTATATTGACTTTGTGATACCGCCTTCGCCCCATGCCGGAGATGTGAAAATAGCCATTAAAGCAGACGGTGAGCAGTATATCGTGAAGACAACGCTTCCGAGGCTGGGAAGAGGAGAAATGACACAACTGAACATGGAACTGGCAGATGACGGTCTGAGAATAAAATCGAGCTGGATAGAAGGCGAACGCGGTGTAGAAACTGAACAGGCAGCCTGCACTGACAGTATTGCCGAGGGGGACTATCTGCTGTCGGACGGGAGTACAAGCAGAGTGTATGGCAAAGATGCCGTAGCAGTAGTGATAGAGTCTGACGGAAGACACGGAAAAGCGGTGGCCCTGAAAGATACGGACGGTCTGATCTGCTTCGGGAAAGAAAAGTACAGTAGTGGTATTCTGTTTACCTCTGTTGACAAGCAGAAAACAGAAGGATATATCAACCCGACCAGAGCCACCTCCATTGATGAACAGCAGAGAATTGTATATACACCCACAATGGCATATCCAACGGACTGTGCCCTCGGCTACACAGACGGGTGTCTGCTCAGCCAGAAGCTACAGTCCCAAAAGAAAGAATGGGATAAGGATGAGCTTGGGGCATACATCAACAAGACAGATGCAGCCTACGTCCCTTCGCTCGGTGAACTGGCCAAACTGTATTATATACTGAACCCTTATAAAGGTGAGACTTTTTCGCCTGAAGGATTCTCCAGACCAAGCGGTGTATATACAAGCATTAGCGAATCCACGGAAGGGAGGAACTATATCATGGATTTTGACACAGGGCTGGCAAGCGGCAATGTATCGAAAAAGACAAGACTCAGACTGAGAATGTTTTATCTATTTTAAAATCATCCGACAATGACAATATATGTAATTCTTTTTATAACAGCACTGCTGATAGGAATAGTAGTGTCAATGTCAGTATTCGGGAACAGCAACAAGAAGAACAAGCTCTTCAAGGAACTGTACTTCTCGATTGAGGAGACCGAGAGGCATGTCGGCATACTGTACACAAAAGGCGGTGATTATTCGGCCATTCTGAAGATTGACAACCCGGTGACACAATACTGTGCAGACATAGAGGCCTATTATGAATTTTCAAGTCTGCTGACTTCGGTTGTGAGAACTCTGGGTGAAGGGTATGCTCTGCATAAACAGGACGTATTCACACGTAAAGGATTCGAGGGAGAGGAGTCGGACAACCGTGAATATCTCTCTGAATCATATTTTAATTATTTCGAGGGAAGACCATATACCGAGTGTCAGACCTATATAACAATTGTACAGGAGGTGAAGAAAGGAAGGTTCAACCAATATGATGAGAAAAAATGGGGAGACTTTCTGGTCAAGCTTCGTAAGGTGAAGGACATACTGGCTGACGGAGGGATACAGTCGAAGTATCTGAATAAGCAGGAAGCATCCGAGTATGTTGACAGAATCTGCGCCATGGAGTTTGCCAAGAAAAACTACTCGTTGACCAACTTCAAGGCCGGAGAAGATCATATCGGTATGGGTGACAGGAAAATGAAGATATTCTCTCTGGTAGATGTGGACAGCATCGGCCTGCCCAGACTGGTAAGACCATACACGGACATAACCGTAAACAACGCCACAATGCCCGTTGACCTGATGTCTCATGTGACGAAAATTCCGGGAGCTTCGACTGTAGTGTATAATCAGATAATATATATCCCGAACCAAAGAAAGGAGCTTGCTGCGCTGGAGAAGAAGAAGAACAGACACGCCTCGATGCCTAACCCGTCGAACCTGATAGCGGTGGAAGACATCAAGCAAGTACAGGATATCATAGCAAGAGAGAACAAGATGCTCGTGTATGGACACTTCAACATGATAGTATGCTGTCCGGCCGATACCGACATGCAAAAACCTACGAACCAGCTTGAAAATGCCTTCAACAAGATAGGAATACATATCTCCAAGAGATGCTACAACCAGATGGAACTGTTTGTGAACTCATTTCCCGGCAATTGCTTTGAAATGAACGAGGAATATGACAGGTTTCTCACCCTGTCGGATGCTGCCATGTGCCTGATGTACAAGGAGCATATGAAAAGAAGCGAGGACAGTCCTCTGAAAGTGTACTATACGGACAGACAGGGAGTGCCGGTGGCCATAGACATAACTGGGAAGGAAGGGAAGAAAAAACTGACCGATAATGCTAATTTTTTCTGCCTCGGTCCCTCGGGCTCGGGCAAATCGTTCCACATGAACTCTGTTGTACGGCAACTCTATGAGCAGAACACAGATATCGTAATGGTCGATACAGGTAACTCATATGAAGGACTGTGTGAATACCTGGGAGGTAAATACATATCCTACACCAATGAACGTCCGATTACTATGAATCCGTTCAAAATCGGAAGGGAAGAGCTGAATGTGGAAAAAATGGAGTTCCTGAAAAACATGATTCTATTGATATGGAAAGGTGCGCAGGGAGAAGCAACGAAGCAGGAAGCGAGAATCATCAACATGGTGATAGGTGAATATTATGATGTACACTTCAACGGTTTCAAAGGGTACTCGAAAGAGACAAGAAGAGAGATAATATCAAACATCCAGGCTGACATGCGGAAAAAACTGGATGAGAACGAAGATGAGACCAGACACCAGCAACGAATATGTGAGATATATGAATGGAAGGACAGAATGAATGAACTGCCGGAAGACGTGCTTGAAGCTGGAAGGCAGGGTAATGTATCTCCGGAACTTGCACAGGTCTTAAGAAGCGGTAAAGGGCTGAAGATAGAAGACCTTGAACTCAGTGCCGAGGAAATATACAAGGCTGAAAAGGAAAGATGGATAATGGACAACATACTGGGCCGCATGGATTCTGTGGAAGAAAGAAGAAAGAGACTGAAAGTGGATACACTTTCGTTCAACAGCTTCTACGAATATGCGACGCAACGCATCCCTGATATCTGCTGGGAAAACTCGGTTGACTTTGATTTCAAGTCTTTCAGATTCATGATGCAGGACTTTTACCGTGGTGGTGACTATGAAAAGACGCTGAACGAGGAACTTGACAGCAGTCTGTTTGACGAGACATTCATAGTATTTGAAATCGACTCGATAAAGAACCATGAGGTGCTGTTCCCGCTTGTGACGCTGATCATCATGGATGTGTTCCAGCAGAAGATGTACCTGAAGAAGAAGCGCAAGACACTGATAATAGAGGAAGCATGGAAAGCAATCGCATCGCCTCTGATGGCAGGATATATACAATACCTGTTCAAGACAGCACGAAAGCACTGGGCAAACGTGGGAGTAGTGACACAGGAGATACAGGATATCGTGGATTCGCCAGTGGTGAAACAGGCCATAATCAATAACTCGGACGTGGTGATACTGCTTGACCAGTCCAAGTTCAAGGAAAGATATGACGAGATTAAGGCCATACTCGGTCTGACTGATATCGAGGTGAAGAAAATATTTACAATCAACCGACTGGAGAACAAGGAAGGACGTCCATACTTCCGGGAAGTGTATATATGCAGAGGAACAGTGGGTGATGTGTTCGGGGTTGAAGAACCGAGAGAATGCTATATGACCTATACGACCGAACGTGCAGAAAAAGAGGCATTGAAGCTGTATAAAAAGGAACTGCAATGCAATATCCACGATGCGCTGACCGCATATTGCCGTGACTGGAATCTGTCCGGGGTGGACAATTCTCTGGAGTTTGCACGTCTGGTACACAAGACAGGACATGTCTTGAACCTTGGGAAATAAGAATAACATAACAGACAAACAAGCGAAATGATGAAAAGAATAATCCTGACATTATTAACGGCCGTTTATCTTTCGGTATATGCATGTATGGCACAGACATACATGAAGGTAAACTATGACACCAAGACTGTTGCAGCCATGTCTGCCGAATATGCTGCAGCTGCCGTAGCTGAAGGATACTATGACGAGCAGGTAAAAGACATACTTGCAAAGTACGGTGTAGCGGAAGTGGCAGCAGCAGGAATATTCACATCAAAATTCCTGGAGAGAAAATCGCTTACAGATCTCGGGATATGGGACAGCTACACGGAGAACTATTATTACAGGAGGGTGTACGGACTTGTAACGGCAAAACTGATACCCATGATGTGGGATGTAGCCGGTTATCTGGTAAAATATCCTCACAAATCTCTGTATTGGGGCTCATATCTGATAAAAATATGCTCGGAAGTAAAATCGCTCTGCAAGCAATTCGAGACGGTAGTGACAAACAGTTCACTTACCTTCTCGGATGTTCAGTTTCTGGAGATAACGCCTGCCCTGCACAGCTTCATGAGAGTGACCGAGTTCGGCGGTGTGGACTGGAATACCCTGATGGACGATTTCGGCAGTGTGACATCCAACATGACACTGGACAACCTGAAAAGTGATATCGGAACGCTGTATAATCTCGGTACTCAACTGGCATCGGCAGGTCTGGGTAATCTTGTGACCGACATCACAGACAAGTCGAGCTTTGACGGAACTTTCGGGCAAAAGGCTCTTGCTGCAGCTCAGATGGCTAAAAACGTATATGACATTTATGGAGAATGTGACGGCAAGATTGAAGGACTCTTCCGTAATTATCTCGGTGAAGACCCAACTGCTGCCGACCTGTTCAGTCTGTCATCGTATAACCTGACCGGATGGATTGACGACTATGTGAATGAAGCTGCCAATATGTATTATACTCAGAAATGGTATATAGAATGGACCGACCGGGGAAGCGAGACTGTAGCCGAGTACACACCCCCGACGGATGACAACAGTATCCTGAACGGGAGCCAATGGGTCAGATTCGAGACTTCAGATCCGGGATTCTACCCCAATTCGGCCCAACTGGAAACCGTACTGTCGAACTCGGAGAGATATGCCGGATGGTCGAGAAGCAAGATAGATGAGCTGAACTCGCGTAATGACGGCAACACATACAGAATGAGCAAGTACCTGCAGGCATACAAGATATCGAAAGGAAACAAACAGACAAAAAAGGCATACGCTTATAAGATAACTGTTACCAGATCGTGGAGCAGGAGTGAAGTGGTGTATGAAGAAAATTTTGACTCATATACTATGGATCTGAATACGTTCAAGATGAAGATGCAGGATATGCTTAACGAGTTCAACGAGAACGAGGACGGGAAAGTATATCAGCTGAGGAGTGGTCCTAAAAGCTACTATGAGGTTGCGGATGAAGTAAAGCTGAAGGGTTGTGAAAGTGTGGTAATCACGATGACCTGTACGGACGATGTAAATCTGGGCGAAGGTGCCACGCAGTACAAATGCCGCAAGTGCGGAAGTTCGCTGAACGCACACTCAAAAGAATGTGCCATGGTAACTTCGCTGGACGAAGATGACCTGCTTGACACCTCGGAACTGGAGAATGCCGCAAATGAGTACAGGAATAGAATAAAGGTTCTGGAAAATGAGATCGCGGCACTGGAAGAAGACAACAGAAGGCTTGCAGGACTGATAGCTTCGGCTGCGGAAGAGGATATTCCAGCCTACCGGGAACAGATGGAAGCAAACAACAACGCCATAGCGGGCAAGCGGAATGAAATAAACAGTCTAAATACCGATTTGGCCGAGATAGAGGCTGCCATATCGGAAGCAGAAAGCGACAATGAGGAAAATACGGATGACCATTACAGAATTCCGGCTATAATGGAGGAACTGAGACAGTCATACAAGCTGACGTGGCAGGGTGACGGATGGTGGAGCGGATATACATATTACAGATATGCCACAACCCCCAATATCAACGGTACCATAACCTTCAAGGCTACACTCTCTATAGCAAAAAAACCGAAATATTTCCTCGGAATAAAGATACACCGTGCCATACTGAAAATAACATGGGGGCTTGGGGCATCCTACTCGGACAGTCAGGTAGTCGCTAATATAGAACTTGACCCTGACATGAACGAAAGGGATAAAAAGGCGATTGTGGATGCAAAACTGTCTGAACTCGCCAATGAATTTCCTTCGTGCAGATTCACAACCGAATACATTAAGTCCGAACCCATAGAAGAAGACAATACAGATGACACGTATCACCTATTGTGGGCCTCGGACCGACTGGCCATAGCCCGACAGATAGAGACAAGGCTGATGAACATATATGCAGACCTGGTCTCACTGAAGAAGATGATGCATTACAAGCTGAGCATCATTGATGTATTGAAAGACATTGCTCCGTATATCAATACGGATAAAGGGAAGAAACAGACCATAGCGGAAAAATGCAGAAAACGCTGGCTGCATAACGCTGCGGAAGAAATGCACTCAAACGGATATAACGGCAAATATGATGATGAGGATGAACAAGGATAAACGGTCGGCCAACCTGATTGCAGTCATGCTACTGACAATAATGCTTTCGTTTCCAAAAGAGATGAAGGCCCAGTTTGCATTTGACTACACGTCAATAGAGGCATACATAAGTGACCACAAGAGCGTTCGCTCACTGCTGATGACACGCGCCACCCTGGAATACGGGAACCAGCTGCTGCATGAATACAGCCAGGAAAAAACGGAAGGCTACAAAGACCTGAACTTCGAGCTTGACAGATACACCAGGGCCTTTGACATAATAGATATAATGTACCAGTCGCTCAGGCTTGGACTGAACATCTACTCAACATACGACAAGGTATCGGAAAGACTGTCCGGATATGGTGATATGCTTGACCGGTACAATGAACTCGTACTGAAGAGAGGCAAACCCGAACTTGCAGACACACGGTTGCTGACAATAAACTACGAGGCAATAAAAAAAATTAGTGCCGAATGTGACGATCTGTACAAGTCGGTCTATGACCTGATACTGTATGCGACCGGTGCGGCAGCCTGTTCGACATCGGACCTGATGACGGTAATGGAAAGAATAAACACTTCGCTCGACCGTATAAGGGAGATGGTAAACAGTGCGTATCTGAGTACATGGAACTACATACAGGTACGAACCGGCTACTGGAAATCGAAAATATACAGGACAAGGACAATCGAAGAGATGGCTGAAAGTGCATTTGGGCGCTGGAGAGCATCCGGACATAAAATAAAAGTAAACTGATGATGGGAAAAAGAATGATGATGACGGTCATGCTGCTGGCAGGCATGATGCGGATGTATGCTCAGGGAGTAAGAGTTACCTATGAGCATGATGATGCCAAAATGAACCAGATAACGGTGATGGAATCCGGGAACGGAATACTGACACCTCCGTTCTACTATAACCTGCTTCACAGCAGATACAGCAAGAATGCGGCCTCCAAGAACAAGACGCTGTATCGTACCACTGCCGGCATAAACCTGTATAACCAGAAAGATGAAGCGGAGAAGATAGACTCAGCACTGGTAAAGCGAGCAGCCATAGAAGCACTGAATGTGGCCGACCGTTCGGGTGGAGCACTCGACCTGGCATGGCAGGCTGAAGGAGGAAAGTTGACGAAAAAGCTGAACGAATACCTGAAGCATGTAGAGATGATCCGTACACAGGGTGGGACGGAAGAGGAGTACCAGTACTGGATGCAATACTACAATATGTATTCGAGTGCGATAAAGATAACCCAGCAGGCATATCAGCCCAATGCCCAACGCAAACGCGAATATCTGAGAATATATGAAGATGTGCGGAAAAAGGATGAAATGCTGGTGTATTACCTTGTCCGTCTGTTCAACAAAGGCAAGGTAGAACAAATGCTTGCACAGTCATACGAAAAGCCGCCTACTGACAAGGCAGGAATCATAAGAGCAGCCATGTCAAGATGGAAAGGCGCAGGAATGACAGTAATAGACAAACCAATAACAGAATAACGATATGGCAGATATACTATCCGACCTTGGTATCGGTATCCTCGAAGAGGAAATCGATGACGTAATCTTTCAAACCAACGAATTCCTGTGTGACGCAACCTTCACCGGTTCGCAGGGCCCCTTTTGGTGGATATTGCAAATGAGCATGGCACTTGCCGCACTCTTCTCTCTGATTGTAGCAGGAGGCATGGCATATAAAATGATGGTGAAGAACGAGCCGCTTGATGTTATGAAACTGTTCAGACCTCTGGCTATCTCGATAATCATGTGCTGGTGGTATCCTCCTGCCGATACGGGAATGACCCGTGGCGGTGACTGGTGCGTACTTGACTTCTTGTCCTACATTCCAAACTGTATCGGCTCCTATACTCACGACCTGTATGAAGCGGAAGCGACACAGATTTCGGACAGATTTGAAAAAATCCAGGAACTGATATTTGTCCGTGACACCATGTACAACAGACTGCAGGCACAGGCAGATGTGGCACACAGCGGAACGACCGAGAGTACGCTTGTCGAAGCCGCAGTGGAACAGACCGGTGTGGAAAGTGTGACACAAATGGAGCAGGACGCTTCGCAACTGTGGTTCACTTCACTTGTGGGAGGAGTGACCGTGTGTATTGACAAGATTGTAATGGTCATCGCACTGATTGTATTCAGAATAGGCTGGTGGGCTACGATATACTGCCAGCAGATATTGCTGGGTATGCTGACAATCTTCGGTCCTATCCAGTGGGCTTTCTCGATGTTGCCCAAATGGGAAAGCTCGTGGGCAAAATGGATAACCCGATATCTGACCGTACACTTCTATGGAGCGATGCTTTACTTCGTAGGATTTTATGTCCTCCTGCTGTTTGATATCGTACTGACCATACAGTATGAAAATCTGGCTGCCATAACGCAATCTGAATCCACTATGGCATCATACCTGCAGAACAGCTTTTTCTCTGCCGGATATCTGATGGCCGCCTCAATCGTAGCACTGAAGTGTCTGAATCTCGTTCCTGACCTTGCTGCCTGGATGATTCCGGAAGGCGACACCGCATTTTCTACCCGAAACTTCGGCGAGGGTGTAGCGCAACAGGCAAAAGTAGCAGCTCACGGAGCGGTGACCTCTGTCTCTGGCGGGATGCTGAGATAGTAACAACGGAATATCAGATTAATGTAATACTATATTTTTATATTATCCGAATTATAGACACCTAAAATATCAAAATATGATAATCAAAAATCTGGAAAACAAAATCAAAATGGTGACAATCATTTCGCTGTGCTGTATAGCCGGATGCATAATAATAAGCATCAGTTCGATGGTTACAGCCACGAATATGGTAATGGACTCACATAAAAAGATTTATGTACTTGACGGTAATGTTCCTGTACTTGTAAGGAGAACATCGATGGAAGAGACAAGAGAAGTGGAAGCCCGTTCGCACATTGAGATGTTTCATCATTACTTCTTTACGCTCGCACCGGACGACAAATACATAAAATACACAATGGAAAAGGCCATGTATCTGGTCGATGAAACAGGACTGGCACAATACAATACCCTCAAGGAAAAAGGATTCTACAACAACATCATGGGTACGAGCGCGGTATTCTCCATATTCTGCGACAGTATCAAGCTTGATATGGACAAAATGGAATTCACGTACTACGGCAGGCAGCGAATAGAGAGAAGGACTTCGATCCTGATGAGACAACTGGTAACAGCCGGTCAGCTGAAAAGAGTACCGAGAACGGACAACAACCCTCACGGAATGATGATTGTCAACTGGAGGACGCTGCTGAACAAGGACATCGAACAAAGGACAAAAAACAGCTATTGACAATAAACATAAACATTAACAGAAGCCGTCCAAACGGCTATAAACGAAAGAATTATGGGATGGAAAAAGATGTTTTTCGGTGAGGAAATGCCTGACAAGGATGATCCGAAATACAAAGAACGAAGGGAAAAGGAAGTAGAAGCGGGAAAAAAAGCCGCAAGGATACTCCGTGTAGATAAAATGGCAGCAGGAATACAGAAATGGGCACTGAAATATCCACGACTGTTTCTGTGTACAGTCTTCGGAATAGTGACCATGTGTCTGGGGTATAACATAACCTGTATGGTAAAGACATACAAGCAGCAACCGGCGAATGAGACTGCCGTACAAAGGCAGGACGCGGCTTTGAAGCGGATAAGGAGAGCGAAGGAAGATACAGGAATGGTGGAGCAATATGAGAAGACCCTGAAAGAGAAGATAAAGTCGCTAACGGGGAAAGGAGACAAGATGACTGCCGAGGACTCCATAAAAGTCAGATTCATGATTGAAGAATTGATAAAACTTGAACAATTAAAAAATGAGAAGTGATGAAACTGGATAAACTGAAACAGATTAACTGGAAGCATCCGAAATATGTGTTGCCTCTGATAGTGTATATACCGGTTATGGCTACGGCCTACTTCATCCTTGATATGTTTGACACCAAACTGGCTGAAAAGCCAAGCAATCTTGAAACAACGGAATACCTGAATGCCAACTTGCCAAAGGCACAGATAAAGGATGACGGTATCGGCAAGAGATATGACAATATGCTTGAGTCGTTCGGTAAGATTCAGGATTACAGTGCGGTAGAGAATATTGAAGGGGATGAAGAGAAAAAGAAAGAAAAATATGACTCCAAATACTCGGAAGAAGATCTCGCCATGCTTGAAGCTGATGCCGACAAAAGAGCCAGGGAACTGGAGCGGATGAAGGATATGCAGGAACGTATCAAGAACTCTGCCGACAAGGGGCGTGCAATGAGCAGCGGTACGACAACAATCCCGACAGAAGAAGAACGTCTCGCCCAGGCTGAGAAAAGGCAGAACAAGGCTCTGGAAGAACTGCAGAAAGCATTGGCAGAAGCAAGGAAAAGAGGTGAGACATCCGTAGTGCAAAAACCAGACAGCAGTGCAACGGAGCAGGCTCAGGTAAGCATCAGGAACAAGGAAATGAGCGAAAAGAAAATTGTAGAGGGTGCGGTGACGGCCAATGACGCGAACACTGAATCAAAAGTTGTCGTTAAGAAACAGCGGCCTTCATCCAGCTACTTCTACACTATTTCGGACGGCGTGGAACAGAATAACCTGGTGAAAGCCATTATAGACGAGAATATTAAGGCTGTAGAAGGCTCGCGTGTGCGTCTGAGACTACTTGACGATGTAGAGATAGACAACCATACGTTGTCCAAAGGTTCGTACTTGTATGCAACAATGTCCGGCTTCGGCTCGCAGCGTGTAAAGGGGCAGGTGGAGAGTATCCTGATAGAAGATGAAATCGTGAAAGTAAGTCTTTCACTATATGACACCGATGGACTTGAAGGACTGTATGTACCTGAAAGCCAGTTCAGGGAAACGGCAAAGGATGTAGCCGGAAGCGCTGTGGGAGGAAGTATGAGCATGAGCGGAACCGGAACAGGCAACATGCTTGAACAGTGGGGCGTGCAAGCACTGAACAATGCTTACCAGAAAACAACCAATGCCCTGTCGAAGGCTGTAAGAAAAAACAAGGCCAAACTTAAATACGGTACGTTCGTCTATCTGATAAATGGAAGAGAAAAAAACAAATGACAGAAAAACAAATAAGATATGAAACTGAATAAGATATGTATGGCAGCTATGTTAATCGTAGCTGCAAGCAAAATGTCGGCACAGACAACACCTGTGGAAATGGAGTGGCTGACCGTAAACGAGAATGTGACAACAATAGTGACTGCAAGCGAACCGGTTAAACTGGTTGACCTGTCAACAGACAAGATTGCCGGTGACCAGCCCATAGAGAACACTGTCAGGCTAAAGCCAAAAGAAGCATCGAAAGACGGGGATATACTGGCTATCGTGACCATCGTAACAGAAAGATACAGGACACAATACGGCCTTGTATATACGTCAAAGATGTCGGAAGCGGTTACAGACAAAGAAATTCTGCCTGTGGAAAGGACTGCATACGCACATCCGTCTGTAACAATGTCGCAAGAGGAGATGTACAGACATGCCCGGAGAATATGGAACTCACCGGCCAGATTTCGCGACGTAAGCTGCAAAGGACATGGTATGAGGATGCGACTGAACAATATCTATACCTGCGGAGACTATTTCTTCATAGACTTCTCGGTAAGCAACCGTACAAATATAAGGTTTGACATTGACGAAATACGCCTGAAACTGACAGACAAGAAAATAACCAAGGCCACGAACTCGCAGAGCATAGAGCTGAAACCGGAAATGATGCTTGAAAAAGCAACCTCGTTCAGCAGAGGGTACAGAAATGTGATCGCTGTAAAGAAACTGACCTTTCCTGATGAAAAGGTGCTGACTATCGAAATGTCGGAAGACCAGATATCGGGCAGAACGATGAAACTGGAGATAGACTATGAGGATGTACTGAGTGCAGACAGTTTTGACGACCGGCTGCTGGAAATAGAGTAAAAAGGAGGTGAAAAATGAGAAAAACAATAATTGCCTTGCTTCTGACCGCTATAATCGGTGGTAAAGCTCATGCCGCAGACAGTGATAAATATTTCGGAATAGCCCCGGGTATAATGTACGAAAGGGGAATGGAGATAACGGCAGGCATGGAATGGGAGACACGAAACCATAAAGCATGGGAGTTCTTCGGAAACTACTATCTGAAATGGGAAGAGTGCGGGAATTGCGGGCACGTATGTCCTGAAACATTCTGGAGAAGCTATAACACATGGGCTCTCGGTGCCGCATACAAGCCTTGTGTATTAAGACGGAGGAATACAGTTGGCCGTCTCAGACTGGGACTGTCTGCCGGCTCTGACAGAAATGAAATGATCGGGGGCGTACATGCCGGGTATGAACATAACTACAGGCTGAAAAGCGGTCTGATAATATACTGGCAAGCGAAAACAGACTTAATGATAAACTGCCGTGACCTGTTCCGGACCGGAATTGCAATCGGCATAAAATTACCAATCGGATGAAAACATTACAAACAATAGCAAGCATGTGCGCTGCTCTGCTCATGATTGCAGGATGTGACGCACATATAGAACTGCCTGACAAAGGTCTGAAGGTAGGTGATGTGATGTACGGTAACGGAACCGTGATGCCCTTTGACAGTGCAGAAGCTGTGAGGAACGGAGTAATCGGTGTAGTATTCTACGTGAACCACGACATAGAAAGCAATGGTGTACAAGGGTATGCAGTAACACTGGAGGAGACACCGGCACTGGCCCTGTGTGACACTCTCGGAGTGGAGCAGGAAACATCGTGTGACATGGAAGCACTGGACGGGAGCATGAATACATTTAAAATCAGGGAAAAGCAGACCAGTGACGGAATAGGTTCGCCTTTGGGAAGCTATGTAACCGAAAACTCAGGCAACAAGGGAGTCTTCATACCTTCGGCAAAACAGATGGATATCCTGATAAAGAACAGGGAAACTGTGAATCTGATGATGGAGAGATGCAGCGGGGACTTTGTAGGGACTGACAATCCTGACTGCTGGTACTGGACATCGACTGAGGTAAAGGAAAAGGCAACCGAATATGCCTGGTGCTATTCGATGGCTAACGGCCAGTTGAACGAGACATTGAAAAACAGAGTTTATCCAACAAGAACCATAATAGAAGTAAGAAACTGCGATGGAAGAAAGTAAGGAACTGCAAGGACTCTACAAGATATTCAGATGCGCCATATATGTATCATTGCTGCTGGAATTCTTTGAATATGCCATTGACCCGGCATTGCTTGACCATTTTGGCGGTGTGGTGTGTGACATACACGGACGAATAAAAAGATGGATAATATACCAGGACGGCAATCTTGTCTATAGTAAAATTGCGACCTTTGTACTGATATGTATTACATGTATCGGAACAAGGAACAAGAAACATCTTGAATTTGACGCTCGCAGACAAGTGCTTTACCCTCTTATAAGCGGTATCGGACTAACCATACTGTCCGTGTGGCTGTTCGGGAAAGAAACAGACTTCCGCCTGTACGGTCTTGGATATACAATAATACTGTACATGGTGGCATCCTTGATTGGTACGATACTGGTACAGGTAGCACTGGACAACATATCAAAATTCCTTAAGGAAGGGCTGATGAAAGACCGGTTCAACCTGGAGAATGAATCGTTTGACCAGTGCGACACGCTACAGGAAACGCCGTATTCGGTAAACATTCCAATGCGTTATTATTACAAAGGGAAATTCAGAAAGGGGTGGGTGAACATATCCAACCCTTTCAGAGGCACATGGGTAGTCGGAACACCCGGTTCCGGTAAGACTTTCTCCATAATTGAGCCTTTTATCCGTCAGCATAGTGCCAAAGGATTTGCTATGGTAGTATATGACTATAAATTTCCTACACTGGCAACAAAACTGTATTATCACTATCTGAAGAACAAGAAAAACGGGAAACTGCCCAAAGGGTGCAAATTCAATGTGATAAACTTTGTTGATGTGGAATATAGCAGGAGGGTAAATCCTATACAGAAGAAATACATAGACAATCTTGCAGCTGCATCGGAAACCGCTGAGACACTGCTCGAATCCCTACAAAAGGGAAAGAAGGAAGGCGGTGGAGGAAGCGACCAGTTTTTCCAGACATCAGCCGTTAACTTCCTTGCAGCATGTATCTATTTCTTCGTGAACTACAAAAAGGAACCTTATGACCAGAACGGAAAGAAGCTTCAGATAGAAACGAAATGGAGCAAGGAACTCGGCAGAGATGTACCTACGGGAAGAGCCCTTGATGAGAATGGCAATGAAGTAACACCGGCATATTGGCTGGGTAAATATTCGGACATGCCCCATATCCTTTCATTCCTTAATGAAGGATACCAGACCATATTTGATGTCCTGCAGACAGACAATGAGGTCGCACCGCTGCTGGCACCATTCAAAACAGCATTCCAGAACAAGGCACATGAACAGCTTGAAGGTATGATAGGTACGCTGCGTGTATATACGTCGCGACTCGCTACCAAGGAATCGTACTGGATATTCCATAAGGACGGTGATGATTTTGACCTTAAAGTATCAGATCCGAAGAATCCGTCTTACCTGCTGATTGCCAACGACCCGGAGATGGAAAGCATCATCGGGGCATTGAACGCACTTATCCTTAACAGACTGGTGACACGTGTGAATACCGGACAAGGGAAAAACGTACCCACAAGCATCATAGTGGATGAGCTTCCGACTCTCTACTTTCACAAAATAGACCGATTAATCGGTACTGCACGAAGCAATAAGGTGTCGGTGACTCTCGGATTCCAGGAACTGCCGCAATTGGAAGCAGACTACGGAAAAGTAGGTATGCAGAAAATCATTACGACTGTAGGTAATGTCGTAGCCGGTTCTGCAAGAAGCAAGGAAACACTGGAATGGCTGTCGAATGATATCTTCGGGAAGGTAGTGCAGATAAAAAAGGGAGTGACAATCGACAGGGACAAAACCTCGATTAACCTGAATGAAAATCTTGATAACCTGGTTCCGGCATCAAAAATTTCGGATATGTCAACGGGTTGGATATGCGGGCAGGTGGCAAGAGACTTCGTGAAAACCAAGACCGGAAGGGGTGGTAGCATGAACATACAGGAAGCAGAAGAGTTCCAGACCTCAAAGTTTTTCTGCAAGACGAATTTTGATATGGACGCTATAAAAAAAGAAGAAGAGGAGTATGTTCCTTTGCCTAAATTCTATACCTTTGCATCTAAAGAAGCAAGAGAACGCATACTGTATGCCAACTTCATACAGGTTGACCGGGATATCAAGGAGCTGATCTCGGAAGTGTTCAATATAGAAAACGGAAAATAACGACATAAAATGGACAGTAAAACTCTGGGCAGGCGCATGAGGGCCGTAAGGGAAAAAATCGGGCTCAACCAGAAAGACATTGCTGAAGCCCTCGGCGTTGGCCAACCCTACATAACCCGCCTTGAAACAGGAGGTGTGAAAACCGACTTCCTGCTAAGAGCATTAACATTCTACAAACAGTATATAAGTCTGGACAGACTGTTCAACGAACAGGTGTCCATACTGGACTGTCTTGCAGAAGAAATGAAATCTCCCCGAAAGGAACTGATTGACAAGAGGGCTGAAAACATCAGGGAAGAGGTCAATGAGATACTCGCAAACCTGAAGGAAGAACAGAATAAGAATATCGAAAAGGCAATAAAGGAGTTCAACGTAAAGATTGATGCCATAAAGGAATAGTTGAAGAGTTTTGCTGAAACAAGTTGAATCTAAAATCGTTACAAACATGGAAGCGGCAATAGGAATACTGATAATGCTTGCTGCAGGTATATTCCTGCTGGCATTGCTGAAAAATGTTATAAACATCCTCGGCGGACTTTGGGCCGCATATCTGCTACTGGTGGATGACAATTTCTGGGGCGGCATAATAGTTATCGGACTATTAGTTGTCCTGAACAGCGCTTTGCCTGATAAAAAAGGTAACGCAACCGACTATAAAGCAGAGAAAGTAGAAAAGGCAAGGAAAACGGTACATAAAAACAAGAAGAGCAGAAGTAAGAGTGACGCATGGATGTGGCTCATTCCTGTTCTATGGCCATTGCTGATATTCAAGACCTTTTTCGGAGGTAAGCAAGTGCCGCCTCCAACTCCGGCTGACTACGAACATCATCTGCGCTGCAACGGGAAATGATATTTCGCCTCAGTCTGTTGTACCAGAGATTTAATGTTCTTAGTCACAGAAGGGAAGCAGTACATAATTAAAGCATAACTTAACCATATAAAAGGAAATACACTACAAGAAAAAAGCAGCCATCCGGTTATTATACTGAATGGCTGCTTAACTTTTATTCCGGTCTATCCTTAAGATTGATGACCGGTCGAATGAAGAAATCCACATCAACGGTATCCCCAATCAATGACAATATCTCTTGTGGAGACTTGTATGCCATCGGGCTTTCGTCAAGAGTACTTGGAGTAACAGAGGTGGTATAGATGCCATTCATAGCAGTTCTGTACTCGTCAATATCGACAAGAGCCTTTGCCTCTGAACGTGACAACAGACGGCCAGCACCATGCGGAGCCGAGAAATTCCACTCAGGATTGGATTTACCGGTACAAACGGCAAGTCCATCGCGCATATTGAAAGGAATGACAAGGCGTTTGCCCTGAATAGATGCGACTGCACCCTTGCGAATCATGCGCTGCTCAAAATCAATATAGTTGTGGGTAGTCATTATCCTCTCGACAATATGTCCCTTGTTACCATTGAGGTCAGTGAGAATCTGCATGACCAAACGCTGTATCTGAAGATGATTGTATTCGGCATACGCCTGTGCGATAACCATATCTGTAATATATCCACGCATACAATCGCCTTCGAGATATCCGGTCGTATTCACTTGTGAAGGATTGGATGCAATCGTATGCCAGTACTTCCAAACTTTTTGGCCGAAATTGCGGCTTCCACAATGAACGGTCACAGCATAGCATCCGTCAGGGGACAAACCTATCTCGACAAAATGGTTGCCACCACCCACTGTCGCAATCTGACGATAAAACACATAAGGGTCCATATCGACACGTTTGAGGAGCTTAGCGAATCCATTTTCTCCAAGATCTATATCTGATACATATTCCGGCCACACTCTCCGAGCCTCGGAATGACGCTGCCTGATATGAGCGTAGAACTCCTTGATAGGGAAGAGCAACCTGTCCTGAAAGCCAAGGCCGAACTTTACAGTTTCGCGAATACGTTCTTCAATGTCAGGATAATGTTCCGGATTGGCCGGTATGTCTGTAATGAAAGTGCTGACAGTACATCCAATGTCACCTCCAATATGATCAGGATTGACATGTGAGGAAAAAGGTGCAGTAAAACCTACAACAATATCCTTGCCCTCGTGAACATCAGGCATAATCCTTATTCTGGTATCTGCGAACATCGGGTGGTTGATAAAACCATATATAATGGAAAGGGCATTGCTTTCAATGCTGTCTGAAAATATAATGCAGTCTTTGCAACTGCTACCTACTAATTCTATCATATTCTATTGTTTTTATGTAAGACATGTGTGAAAAAGGCACACGAAATAAATTGCCGATAAAAAACCGACATTAACAAGACTGGAAGCATCAACATAAATGATGTCAAGTATCTTGAGAAAAACAATCTGATAGAATTACATTTGTATTGAATGTTGTAAATGGGTTAATAATAGCAGAAGATGTATCATGTATCTTCTTTAATTCTCGATGCAAAGATATGAAGATAAAACCATAAATGCAACATTCCAAAAATACAAACCATTCTACCATAACGTATTGGACGAAAATCATTTATATATATTCATAATTCTGCTCAGCGGTATGGCAAGCGGATAAAACAGTCTATTCAAATCATCTGTAACATCACTAACAAGGCTGGAACCTGAAGCATCAAGTTCTGCAAGAATATAGTAAACCTTGAGATTCTGTTTTTGCGAGTAAAAACGAACAGCCTGAACCATGTATGGACTCTGTGTTGACAAACAGATTCTGACACCGGATGAAGCGCACATCACAAGCAATCTGGAAATGGCGACCTGCCATGAAGGGTGAAGGAATGACTCCGGCAAATCCCAAAACAGAATTACAGAGGAATGAATAGTACCAGAAGACAACATAGAAAGAAAATATGTGAGGGCTTTAACACCAAAATCAGTCTCCATATTCGTTTTGTTATCAGATGATGACAACAGCTGTTGTAAATGAGAAATTACTTCGTGAAGTAAAATTGGTGATGAAGAGGTCGGTACAGATGACATCTGCCTGTCTTGTAACAATGAGACAGGTGTGATATAAACGGGAACTACGCCTTGATGAACATCATTGAGCTTATCAAACTCATTTTTAAAGACGAGGGATCTGTCACTGGCGTTATCGCCTGAAATAACCGTAAAAAGTGAAGTTGCAATATTAAATTCCATACCAATATGATTGAATAGTCATAACAGGCAGAAAAATATCTGCCTGCTTTAAATTAAACAACTGTAAAAGAAGTGACGAACCATTGTGTATCAGTCAATCTCTATCTCATCGGGATAAACATCTATCTCGGCTCCACTACTGACCTGAACAACAAAACCATGGTCACTCAAACGAACTATTGTCGCACTACTATATCCACGCCAGGGATGAATTAGAGTACACTGTTTGCCATACTCCGGGAAAGACTCAAAGTCTTGACTCTCATTTTCAAAAAACATAAGCTAAAACATTTGATAAAAAATAAAATTCAATAAGCAATCAATCCACTACAAAATGTACAGTATAGGTTGAACAAGGCTTGCCAAATGCCGGACAAGTGTCGAACTCGGTATGACTGTCCCAATCTACAGACATACAATATCCATTTGGGAAATTATCTTTGACAAAATCGTCAATCTGTTTGATGTCCTCTTCTGTCAAGCCGGAATCTCCTTCCGAACCATATTCAAGAGAATATAAAGCCCAGCTCGGAACATGCTCAAAATCAATAACAGTACGTGCCATAGTAACTACTCATTAAAGGGTGACTGAGAATAAACCTCCTCGTATAAATCTACCGGAACAGCATAAGTGCTGTCTCCACACGGATGTCCTTCTATCTCCTCACAGAAAACACATTCATCCCATCTTGGATGCTCCATAAAATCCTGAATTTCAGGCCAGCCAACTAAATAATACTTTTGCATAATCATAAATAATTTGTTAGAAACATGAACTATAAAAACTTTTTCTCCCTACTGTTCTGACTTGCATTATTCGGGAGTTTAAATTCAATTTTTACTGCCCGAAGCATTGAAGGCATTTACCTGCAAGGTTTTGTTCGGAAATACGCTTTTCGCAAAGTGAAAAGGAAGATTTCCGCAACAAACAGAATGGTAACCTTAGCATGGTACAAATGACGTAAATGGAACTTTGCAGATAAAAATGAATAACACTCACCGAATAACAAAATAGAACTTGCTGCTATTATAAAAGGGTAAGGCAGATGTAATATAACAGGATAGAGAAATATAAAAGGGAAGGAGATCTGATAAAAGTTCCAGTCCCGTCATCGGGACCGGAAAACAGACAGGTAAATCAAATGCGCAGGAATTTATTAATTTCCGGGTGTTCATCACAAAACCTCTTGTACTTATGAAAATTTATGCCACCTACAAAATAGAATTCTGGATAAGAGATGGAACCTGATTTCACAGAACGATTCGTCTCCAAACCAAAGCCATTATCGACAAGCCATTCAATAATAGAGGAACCATTATTTTTGGTGTCAACAAACTGGCAACAAAAGCCACGCGGCTTCTTAGGGAAATTAATAGTAACAGTAGTTTCTTTTACAAATTTTCCTTCTTTCAGATTCCAAGAAAAAAGTGCAAAGTAAATTGGACTATCTTTACCTGACAAATAGTAAGAAATAAGAGGAAATACCCACTTATCACGCCACTTCAATAAAATGAATTTGCAATCACCTACTTTAATAACTTTTTTAGCCATAACCATAATATTTAAGTTCTACAATTCCCTACAATAATTCTATTGTTTTCAATCGGGAGTAATTAATTCAATTTTACTGCCTAACATATTGATGCCTATATCTGCAAGGTTTATGGCTGAAATACTCTTTTTCTTCCGGGAAAAAGGAAGATTTCTGCCATAACTGAAAGGTAACCTTGTAAAGATATGGCTGGCATCAATACAACTTTGCAGTGAAATGAATGGCTACTACCGATGCAACAATAGAAGTTGGAACAACAGCTATAATGGGTAGAGTAAATATATTGATAAAAGAGATTTCAAGACTACTGAAATCAGCCAGTTATACTGTTTGACCTGATTATGCAGTATTACACATATAATAGGGATGAAAAATATAAAAGGGATGAGGATCTGATAAAGGGTTCCAGTCCCATAACCGGGACTGGAAAGGCACTATCGGATATATCAGACAAACAATATTTCGGCAATTTCCGGATGAGCATCACAAAAATTCTTGTATATGAGAAATTTTTCACCACTCATGAAGTAGAATTCGGGGAAACGGCAAAAGCCTGATTCCGCATAGCGATGAGTGGGGAATCCAAAACCGTTGTTTACAAGCCAGTCTGTCATAGATGAACCATTATTGTTGGTGTCAACAAACTGGCATCCTGCTCCTCTCTCATAATACGGGAGATTGACTGTAACGGTAGTTTCCTGCTCGAATATATCCTCTTCCTGATTCCATGAAAAAAGTACAATACATACCGGACTTCCCAAACCAGACTGGTAGTAAGTAACAAACGGAAATACCCACTTTTCATTCCACCGTAACAACTCGAATTTGTAACCACGTACATTAATATTTTTGTCAGCCATAACCATAATATTTAAATTCTACTTTTCCCTACAATAATTCTATTGTTTTCAATCGGGAGTAACTAATTCAATTTTACTGCCTCATATATTGATGCCTATATCTGCAAGGTTTATGGCTGAAATACTCTTTTTCTTCAGGGAAAAAGGAAGATTTCTGCCATAACTGAAAGGTAACCTTGTAAAGATATGGCTGGCATCAATACAACTTTGCAGTGAAATGAATGACTACTACCGATGTGACAATAGATGTTGCTCCAACATCTATAAAGGGGGGGAATGGAAATATAAAGTGGATATACTGACTAAAAGAGGGAAGTGGTATCTAACCGCAAGGCATCAAGCTAAACTCAATGCCTGCGGTGTTTGATTATGGCTTGTATATAGACTTATTCAGCAGACGGCATCATCTGTCTTGCATATTCCTCAATCTGAGACATAGAAATCCATTGCGGTTTCTCATCTTCATCGAAACTGTTATAAAGCTGTTTCATGTATTCTATCTGTCTTTCTTCACTTCCTGCCCATAAGCGTGACGTATTTCTGTTGCCATACCCAAGATAGAACTCACAATCAGACTGCATACGACCAAGTAACATATATCTGAATCTTGAATCTTGCTGTAAAATTTCTTCCATTACCATTGTATTAACCGATTTAATTGAACATTAATTATTTATTTCCCTTTTGTACATCCTTTGCCAAAAGGTTGATTTTTTCTGCCCAATGGATTAACGACAAATCATGACAAGGATGATGCCTAAAATACTCTTTTCATAAGATGAAAAGGAAGATTTTGGAGCAGCAAACCGAAGTGTTCCTTGGCAGGACGACAGGAGATAATCGAACTTTGCAGGGAAAATAACCGGACTTTGGCATTGATGATACTAACCGACAGCGAGTATAACAGGGATATCCGGGACAACAAAATATAAACGGGAAAAGACCTGCCGACAAGCAGCCGACAGGTCTAATGGGAGAAACATGGTCAATCTGTACAGAAACCGGCCTGACAGCCTGAACCTGTACCATAAAAGAAGTCGAGTTGAAGCGGCAGCCTGGATATGGTGGAAAGACTCATGTTGTCCTTAAAGGTGTTCCCTTGCAGATCCTCCTGTATAGCTGACCACCACATGACGGGAGGACATGTATCGAAATTCTTGCGCAACTGTGCGGGAGCCTTCCAGAAGCAGTTGAGACAGTTGGAATCTTCGGGAAAGTCGATTCCTTTGTCCTGCCAGTAGCGCTTGATGTCATAGTGGGTGATACGGTCTTCAATAAGAGGAAACTCGCCCACACGCCAGCGAATATCCTGCCAGCGGTTAATCCAGCGGCATGACCGCTCCTGCCACTCGGCCATATAAGCGAACTTGAAATTCTCGGTAAAACGCAAAGCGCGTTCCTGCTCGTCGTAACGGTAGCCTATCCTCATACGAACAGGCAGCTCGTGGTATGAATATAGAAACTCAAAGATAGGCTGCATCTTCAAGACTGTTGTACAAAAGCGTTTGGTCCGATTGGGAATAGCACGCTTACGTCGTATCATTTCTTCCCAGCCCATACCACGTAACCAGATAATCTCACGACCTATACGCTGTTCGAGGTCGAAAATAACCTTGAGGACTTTCGGATCTTCGGAAGTAGCCACAAATTCGGGATAATGAGAACAATACTTCTGCAACCTGTCATTGACCATCTGCTTCATGCGCTTGTCGATGGTAGCCCCGGCATTGTGACAATCAATGCAACAAAGGGCAAAGAGTTCGATATCTGCCGGATAATGCACGGCGATGTAAGAGGATGTTTTTCCTCCTGACAAACTATTAACTGTCTTCATAACTTAAATTCAATACTTACCGACTGTTGACTTCAGATAACTATAAAAGCGAGAGGAAGTGCAAAGGAAATTAGACTCCTGGCGCTGGTAACTCATGTCTCCATTACTGCAGACCATGCCTTTGGCATTGAGATAAACATCGCCGTGAACGACTCCATCCCCATCCATGTAAATGGGATAAACCGGATTGTCAAAACCGACTGTGCATCTTCCTTCCTTGAAAAGGAACATGTGTTCGGACTGGCCACGCATCCCGAAAAAAGACAAACCAGACAAACAGGTGATTACCTTTTCGCGCTCTGCACTGTTGTGAAAACGGTCGTCGCTGAGTTCGAGCATGTTCCTGCCGGTATCTTCGACCTTCTCTGTCTGGTAATCATACAGAGCGCAACAGGTTTCTATGAAGTCAGAGGAGATAGAAGACAGTGAACCATTGGTGACAATGTAGAAACGGTCAACAGGTATGCCACGACGTTTGAGGCAGGAAAGGAGGTACCGCATAGCCTTGACATTGAGGGACGGCTCACCACCGGTAATATTGATGTTGTGAACCCCACGAACACGACTTAGTATGTTCCTGATGTAAGCATGACTTATATCGAGTGCTATAGCATTGCCACGCATACAATGTGAACACGCCATATTGCAACGGCGTGTCACTTCAATGCTGAAATTCCTGATATATATACTATCCATAGGCCTTAACTGACTGAAGAAGACTTGCTGTCTTCGCCACCTGTAAACTGTACCAGAGAGGTGTGTTCCTCACAATGATGACACCAGTTGTTGCCATTGTCATCAATTCCAAGATAATCGGTGAAGCTATTATTTTCGTTTGGCCTGACCCAAGCAAGGGTTTCGACATCCGAAGAACCGCACTCCTCGCAAACCCAATCGGGAGCGTCTGTGTCCGGCAAAAAATGATTAATACGCAACCAATGAACGACCTCAAACAGGCTTTCAAGAAGAAGTGTATCAAGTGGAACATCATTCTCGCTGCAATCCTTGTCATCAACTGTACACATCAGGCTGTCATCAGGTGCAAGATAAATATCGTACAGCATAGCACTCTCATATCCACCGGCAGTACAAGCCACACCTCCACGAAAAACTACAGCCGGAACATCATCGTACATGTCTCCGGATTTGTATTCCATGTGATGAATCTGGAGATTCTTGTAAAAAGTTCCAAGACATCCTCCGGCTCTGACAACAGCCTGACGTACCAGTGTGACAAGACGCTGCCGAATGGCTTCACTCTGAAGCAGGAAAGGGTCTCTACGCATACGGGATTTCAGTTCACAAATGACATCTTCGTGTACAGCATCAAACGGAGAATGGCCGTCATGCTCAAATACGTACTTATCAATATCGAAACCGTACCTTACTGATATTACTTTACAAAACAGCTCATACTCGTGTTGGGCCAATGTACGGATATTATCTTCATCATAGGGTACAGGGAAATATAAAGGCTGCATGAGTTCGCTAATCTCACGAAAAAGCTGTTTCTTATCGATGTTCTCCAAATTCATAAAAAACGTCTGATTAATATATTGAACCATAAAAGTTACTTGAGCAAACGAACCCAATAACCCAAATCATTAAAGCACTCGTCGTTGATATAGGACAGAAACTCTTCGATGGTGTATTTCCTTACCGGATCATCATCATTGGAATTGTTCATGTAATCTGAGATAATATCCTCGTCAGAAGCATCACGACTGAAACGGCTGACAGGATAAGCGTAAACTCCGTAATCGTCGAGAGAACATGTCAAATCAAACTCCGGCTCAACCAAATGTAACAGGTGAAGCAGACTGTCAAGACACAAGTCGGCAAGAGAGCGCTGCTCTTCGTTGTCATAAGGGTAGGTAACCACACACTGACCGTTGGTGTAGATTTCGGTAATCAGAACACGGGTAAGATGTACTGTACCTTCGCTGTCAAACTCTTTAATAAATACAGGTTCGGCCTTAAACTTACGTTTTCTTGAACATAATGCGGCAACTGCAAGTGAACACAATTTCTCTGTCTGTTTCAAAATACTCATAATCATATATATATTTAAAATGTTAATAATCAAAATACTAATGCGGGTCTGCATCATAACTATGTCGCAAAAGAGCGTTTAACTCAAAGGTTATCCGCCCATATGCACTCAAAAGCGTACCGGCATCGTCTGACCTTGCTCCACTACTATTACTAAGCTCGTCTTTAAAGGTCTGGAAACGCTTTATTTCCTCACGAATAAATTCCAGATGTTTCTTCAGGATTTCTGTCTCCAACATGTAACCATTTGCCATAACTTAATAGTGTTTATTTCCCTAATGTTCCGGTTCTTCCTGCCCGGAGGGAATTGTTATTTTTTCTGCCCCAATGATTGCTCCATAATGGCGACAAGTGTTTCATGAAAAATACTCTCCATAAGGAGGAAGATTTTTCATAAGAAAAGCAAAGCGGCACTTGACAGAATGACAATGGGGCAATCTAACTTCGCAGAGAAAAATGACATCACCCAACGGGCAGTAACTGGGCGTAATAAAACAGAAGATACAAAAGGGAAGGATTGTAATACTAAGGGTGAAAACAGAAAGTATAAAAGGGAAGAGAGATGCATGTCTCCATAAAATGATATGGCATAATCTTATAGTGATTATGCCATAACTACCTTATGAAAGTTTACGTTACCTGAAGTTCACGAACGAAGAATATCAATCGGTAACATCGTAAAAGTATTCAAGCTCGCTGCCTTGAAGATTTTCTACGGCATAACTATCAGCTTTACGCCATAATTCATCATATTCCTTAGCAAGTGCCGGTGACGATTCGTGGTGCTGCCAGATTTTATGGTTCAGGACAAGTACAAGCTCTGTAAGATAGATATGATTACCTTTCCACTCTTCGAACGCCCTATTGAACGTATCAGTGACTGCCGGAATACCGTAAATATCTGCTGCTGAAAAGTCTTCCCAAAATGTAGTTACCACATCGTAACCGTTTTCCTTCATAAAAGCTTTAAAAGTCATAATGCAATTATTAATAAGATTATTATTTTCCCTACGGTTTTGTCCAAACCGAAAGGATTGATTATTTTTTTCTGCTACACTGATTGTATGCCGAATAAGCAAGGAGGATGTGTCAAATACTCTCTATGTGACATAGAGGAAGATTTTACACAGCAAATAAAATGTTCCTTGATTATGTAGAGCTAAGACAATCAAACTTTGCAGTAAAAAATGAACAAGTCCTTCGTATCAGACAAAATAAAATGGAAATTGAAGTGGGTACAGACAGATGCCGTAGAAAAGGTGGATTGAATAAAAAGAGGAAATGAAAAACTGTTCCTTTGTTTTAGAAAAGGTGAAGTTTTATATAAAAAGAATCTGGTGAACCTAATAAGTTGTTATCTTTGCAGTATCCAATACCCACGACACTTAGTATAAACAGTACGGACATCAACAGTACACTTCTGTTGATGACAGGGCATTTATCGCGTAAATGGAGAATATAAAAGGAGTAACGTAAATGTTTTCAGGCCAAACAGACGTTGATTATGCCAGAGCAGAATATTTTTGAAAACGTAACAAAATCAAAAGCATATGAAAGATCAATTACGGTTATTAAGAGATTGCGTTCTTAATGAGATTCCGGCAATGGTATTTCAGGGAGGTGACAGCTGCGCTGTTGAAGTTCTTGAATCGGCAATCGAAATATATCGCAGACATGGATGTAATGAGGAATTCCTGTTTGATTTTCAACAAATGATAAATGATTTCAAGGCATACCAAAAGATGAATCCGCACAAAGTAAAACTTGCCAGAATGACTCAAACGGAAATGGAATTGGTAAGGGAAGAAATGCAAAAAAAGGGAATAACAAAATGAATGTAAAACTTATAATGTATTCGGCAGACTTTAGCAGCGAACTTTCACTACAGTTTGCCGACCAAGGAATCAGAGCAGGATTTCCTTCTCCTGCTCAGGACTATATGACAGACAGTATAGACCTGAACCGTGAATTGATACATCATCCTGCAACGACATTCTATGCCAGAGCTTGTGGAGATTCGATGAAAGACTGTGGTATAGACGACGGAGATTTGCTTGTAATAGACAAATCCCTGGAGCCGCAGGATGAGGATATAGTAGTAGCGTTTATCGATGGAGAGTTCACACTAAAGAAAGTTCGATTTGACAAGGCCGATAATTGTATCTGGCTTATTCCAGCTAACGAGGACTATTCCCCGATAAAGATAACAGAAGAGAATAACTTCCTGATATGGGGTGTTCTAACCTATAATATCAAACGACAGTTCAGAAAAAAATAAGTATAGGGGAATACAATCAAAGAGACTCGAAAGAGGTATCCAATGATTGAACAAATAGAAAAAGACTTGCTTAATGATAAGCTGAACCTTGTGGGGCTCATATAAATAATGGTGATTTTATTTCTTTAACATTCCGAAGTAGTGGTTTGTGGGTAATAAAGCGTTATAAAAAAAACGACTACCTAAACTAGGTGCATATATTAACTAAATGTTCAATTTAAAATTATCGTACAATGAAAGGATTTATGAAATTAAAAAAATTACCAGTATTTACTTTATCACTTCTATGTCTTTTTGTTTGCTTTGCCTGCTCAAAAGACACACCAACCCTAAACGATGTTCGTGTACATGTAGAAGCCAACACCAATGAGCCAGTAAGAATATATGGTATAAAAGACTCCCCAGAAAGCGGTCTGGTTATTCGCAACAGCTATGATAAAACCTTTAAAGCTGAAAATGAAGGGTTGTCAATTGAAGCAAGATGTAAGGATGGCAACACCTTAATAACAATTAAGGTTTGGGTGAATGGGAAACTCAAAGCAGACGTGTCTGGCAATAAGTATTTATCGAGCGGATATATAAAATATGATTAATCGTAAGATAAAGAAAGAACTTTCCAATGTTACAAAAAGTTGAGTAATTATTGAAGAGTTCTTTCTTAATCTCTGCGCTATGAGATAAGTATTAAATATAAGGGACACCAAACACAGAAAATATTCAACTATAATGATAACTGAAGAGAATAACTTCCTGATATGGGGTGTTCTAACCTATGATATCAAACGACAGTTCAGAAAGAAAAAATAAATCGGATTATAAATTATAATGAGTAAATTCATTAAAGATTTCAGGCAACTATTATATGTTCATAGCTTAAAGTTCTTTTTTTGATGATAAGTTTGATTTCTTTAACATATTTATTTAGTGGTTTATCTGCTGTAGTGTGTTATAATATAGTTGGACATATAAAATAGAAATTACATAAATCCAATTTCTATCAACAAATTATATAATAGTAACTAGTGTACACAAAAAATATATATTGATATGAAAATTAAGGCTTTACCAGGACTATTACTTTGGCTCCTATTCTCAATCAGCATTGCCAGTTGTAAAAAAGAAGATGTACTTATCGACAAAGTGGAGATTATCAAAATGTATGTATCGCATGAAACGGATTTTTATACCCCATGGGGAAGTGAAAATCCTGTAGAATGTATGTTAGTAAAGGAAGAAGGCATATCCGAATACTCAAAAATACCTATTAATGGAATCCTTGGGTTTAATTATCAGAAAAGACATGAGTATGTATTGAGAATTGAAAAAACAATCCTTGCGAAGCCAGCCAGTGATGCGAGTAACATTAGATATAAGCTCCTTGATATAATTAACGATAATGTAGTCAAGATTACCCCTGTATGGGATACTTTCATTGATGACAGTAAAGGAGATGAAATAGATATAAGCAGCAAATACAATGGAGTCCAAAATTGGTTGGATATTGCCAACCCTCCGTATTTATATGTAGGAGCTGTATTTCCAGAAAGTTCATTTGCAACTTCTTTTGATAAAGAAGTAACGGACAAGAAGCAACCTGTAAATCTCTTCTTTGATTTTCCTGAACCGTATATTACGACGATGAATGATGTCAGACGAATTGAATATTTAAAAGTAATTAAGGAAGCAATAAAATCTAAAGAATATCAGAGTTTCATTTATCCTACAAGGCCATATATCGCAAAACTGGCAGAATTGAAGAGCCTTGATGATATAGTATTATGTATCGATGATAATAAAAGTTTTTCTAACACTCTGACAAAGATAGGTAATCAGGAATTTGACTTAAACAATGTTGTTAGTCTTTGTTTGGGTAAAGTAATTTTCAAAGGTTTTACCGTTTCAATGGATATACCAGAAAAAGGAATATTCGTTGAAAATCCTTCCAATGAAGACAGTCTTGTTTATATGCGTTCACTGACCTATGGTACCAGTGCTTATTTCTTGATAGCAAGTAAATATTCCTATAATGAAGTAGTTTCTTCATTGAGAGGTCCTTTTATCAATAAGCAGGAAAACGAGAAGGTGTTGAATGATTCACAGATTATTCTTCTCACGGTTTCCGATATAAGACAAACAGCTGATATCAGTAAATCGTCCGAAGCTTTACAAAATTACCTTAATAATCCATTTATGAATGGTGAAACATACGGATATCCGATCATTTGTAAAGGGCAGTATGTGAAAGATAATAGTACATTTTTACTTGGCAAATAAACTATAATTCTGTTATAAATCAATAGAGGCCTTTGTAAAGTTTTGCACTTTGATAATATGGAAAACTTAATCTGGCTTGTTGACCGAAATGAACCAGATTCACCCCATAAGATTACTGAGGAAAACAACTTCCTGATATGGGGAGTTCTTACCTACAACATAAAAAGACAGCTTAGAAAAGGAAGATGATAGCATCTTAAAACAATTTTTTTTATGATACCAAATAATATAAACGACTTCTTTCGCCCAATAAATACAGACATACAAATACCAGACTGTGATTATTCAAAAACTGATGTGTGTATTGCCATGGCCAACGCTCTGGCACGCAATACAAACCACAGTCTGTATATCATAGACTATAACCGCAAGAATTTCCTTTACGTATCGTCCAACCCGCTTTTCCTCTGCGGTCATTCACCGGAAGAAGTGCAACAGAAGGGTTATGCCTTCTATTTTGATGTCGTTCCGTCTGAGGAGATAAACCGTCTTATGGGAATCAACGAAGCCGGATTCCGGTTTTACTATGACCAGCCGGTAGAAAAAAGACTTGACCTATCCATCGAGTATAACTTTCATATCCGTACATCAGAAAAGCACTCACACCTTATCCATCACAAACTGACACCTGCCTTGCTGAGTGACAATGGGGATATATGGCTGGCTCTATGTACAGTTTCATTGTCACCGGAGAAAACTATCGGAGATGTAGTTATTTCAGACCATACATGTAATGACAGGTATTTCTATTCATTCGAGGGAAGACGATGGAGAAAACAGCCTGAAGTGATTCTTTCCGACCGTGAAAAAGAGATTCTCCAGCTCTCCGTCAAAGGACTGTCGAACACTGAGATTGGAGAAACTCTCTTTATTGATGCCAATACCGTCAAGTTTCACAAGAAGAAACTCTTCGAAAAACTACACGCAGAAAACATCACTGAGGCCGTGGGCATCGCAGCAAATCTGAGGCTGATATAAGATAACTAATAAGGATTATTTTTCTGCATGAACGATTGAAAAATACCACTTTGTTACACTGATTTTTAGTCTGCAGCCATTCATATATTTACTCAAAGGTCAAGCCCTATTTCGTTTCAGAGTTTTGGTATATGATTTCAGTAACTTTGACAGAATTTTTCAACCAATGTCGTTCATTTTTCTTTCTATATTCTGTTTCTTTCTCGTGCATCAAGCAGAAAAAATCAAATGTATTGATCATTGATTCCTGTTTATTTTTATTACTTTTCAATACAGAACCTTTGATTTATTATAAATCAACAAAAGCATACAGATATATAACAGGTTCAATTACATACGGATTAATACTTATCGAGATTTATGTAAATATATATTCGTTACAACTATAGCTATAACAACCGATAAAAGTCTAAAAATGTTTGAAATCATACCACCTGCAGCTACAGAATTTCCTTCAATAATGAACAACTGCCAAGATAAATTCATAAAGAAATGTAATCCTATAGGACACCAAAGATTGAAATTCCACTTCATATAAATCCAGCTGAAATACAATCCTCCCAAAAATGTTACTCCAAATGCCATCAGAGAAGATATCAAATCATGACCTTGATAAAGATGAATAGAACCAAACATTAGGGAAGGAATAAGTACTGACCAACCGAAACCTATTTTACAATATCGGAATAATTGTCCAAAGATAAAACCCCTAAAAATGATTTCCTCAAATACTGCTACAATAACAGTTGAACGAATCATTCTTTCTAATGTCAGTTCATTATTATATTTTCCAACAATTGGAAAAGCTATAAAAAGAGGAAGCGTACTTATTAAAGCAAAAACCATTCCTTTGAGGAAATTGCCATGAAGTCCAAGTTGATAGAAAAAGTACTTTGGCTTGTACAATATGAGTAATACAATTCCAATGGGCAAACATACTATCAGATGCATTAAAAAAGAAGCCAATATTCTTTGCAAATGTAATGGAGCAACAATTAAATGTACTTGCTTATAAAGTACTAATGTAATTATAGAAGAAACTACTATGATTAAAGATTTAGGTAACTTTTCTTTAATATTCATGATGATAAACTGTATATTATACCAATACCATAAAGTTTCACAAGAAGAAACTATTAGAAAAACTACACGCAGAAAACATCACTGAGGCCGTGGGCATCGCAACCAATCTGAGGCTGATTTAGAAAGACGATGTAGAACTTCGGCAAAGTAGCTACAGGAGGATGTGAGATAACGTATTTCTCCATTTTCTTCCGTCCTAGTTCAATTACCTTCTCATCGTCACATCTGTTCATCTTTTCTTTATCAATATAGGCAATATGCCAGAAGGCCAGATAACCGAGAACATACCTTTCAATGGTAACATCTATCGGTTCGTCGGGGCGCTTCATGGATTGAAGGGAGTTGTTGACATCCTTGTCTATGATGCCAACAACTGCCCATGAGAGATTTATATAAGATATTGATGCTGTCATAAATTACATACGGTTTTTCTGGATGTCTCCCAATCTATGTTCAACTAAAAATCATTAGGCAAACTGAATGTATTGTTCCATCGGTTCATGTTCATTTTTGGATTCTTTCTTTACGAATCTATTTATGATAATCTCACTTAAGATCACTTATTCATAAAGTCGATAATTTGTTGTATATACCATTCCCAGTCATCAAACATAATAAAATGCAGTCCTTTACCCGCATATTTCAGTCTAAAGTTCGGCTGATTACCAAACTGCTGCTCCACAATTGGGGCTATTTTCTTAAACGGATGTTCCAATAACACCAACGTCGGTACTGAAATATTCTTGATGGCAGGTCTTAAATCTACATTGGAATAATCATAATACATCTTAGCATAAGTCTGCCTGTCAGAAGTCAAACTCCATTTGACAAGCTCATCATAACGAAGTGAATCTGTTGTTAGTGATACAGCACTGATATAAGCTTGTCTGCGGAACTGTTCCTCCTCCATTCCTAGAAGTTGGGCTCCCGCTTTTGCAAATTCATCGTCCGATATTTTCCTTGACTGGAAATTCGGATTATAAATAGCCGTCAAACAAGGGAGCGCATCAACGACAACAATACTTTTTACCAGATTTGGTTGCGTTGAAGCAATATTCAATGCTAAACCGCCACCCATACTATGACCTATCAGTATAGGTTTATTTATCTTTTCATTACGGATAAAATCAGCAATTTGTTTTGTCCAATTGTCAAAAGAAGGGTTTGCTTCTGACGCAGTTCCTGCAAAACCTGGCATAGTTAAAATATAACATGTATAATTGCTACGCAGACTATCAACAGTTTGATTCCACACGTCTCCTGAACAAGCAAATCCAGGAATCAGAATTATTGCTTGTTTTCCTTCACCGATACGCTGCACAGAAAAAGACTGTGCAAAACTCTTACACATCATTCCTAATAACACTACACATAGTAGTCCAACTCTGTAAATTAATTTACTCATAGCTTATTACTAATTTATTAAATATATTTCAATTTATCCCTTACATCATCAAAATACTTTGATGATGAGAATTTTTGGGAAAGTCTTTCAAAAAGTTTTTGAAATGTTTCTTTGTTTATAGAATGTCTGCTTATGTATGCAATATGCCTGAAACTGAGATAACCAATAACAAACCTTTCAATGGTAGCTTTTATAGGTTCGTCCGAACGCTTCATGGATTGAAGGCTGTTGTGGACATCCCTGTCGATAATGCCACAACAGCCCAAGAGAAATTTACATATAAAATTAAACTTTCATAAGTTACATATGGCTCCTTAGACTATTCATGATTTCCCAAAAGACTATTAAAAGATTCAATAAATTCGTCACGATTCTTACAACTGAATACATAAGCCTTTCTGTTTGTACGAATAAGTATCAATTCATTGAGGTTGGTTGCATACATAGTGTAATACCCTAATTTCTTATTCCTGAATTTGCCTAAATATCCGCATAATCCTCCACTTCCTAGCAAACGAATAGAATATGCTGTTTCCGAGTTTGGTATTGCTTTCAATTCTATAATATCTTCGAAAGGAATATGAATTGAGCCAATAAATCTATGTAAAGCTATTTTATTTCTTTCAATGGTCAGTCGTACCGGCATCAGTAGTAATACTCCAATAATAGTGGCCAAGCAAATAATAATTAGCATGTATTTAAGCCAAATCAATTCATTTGTCCAAACAACATATACTGATATGACCAAAATAATAACTGTAATGGCTGTCAGAAATGTGACTCCCATACTCCAGGGACATGGGAAAGTTATAATACTCTTTGTTTTCATAATGTTATGTTTTTAGTAATCTATATTTTAGTGAAAACAAAGTATTCCTATAAGTACAAAATAGGCATACTTAAATTATGATGTTTTCTTTAGTTTTTTCTGCAAAGTTCCTTACTTCGCGAGACTTTTCCACTACCCTGTAGGGTAGTTCTGAATATTGATGTTTATAGTTTACCATACTATGTATATCTTTGCAGCAGAATTTTATTGATAACCATTATCAATTATGCCCACAACTGCCCAAGAGAGATTTATATAAGATATTGATGATGCCATAAATTACAAGCGGTTTTTCTGGCTGTCTCCAGCTCCGGTTCCTTTATACTTACTCTTTGTTGTGTTGAATTTATATCGTACTGTCATACCGAAACTGCGCCGTGATTCCGGCTAAAGTATTGTAATTCGGTTACCGCTGTACATCAGTATGTTTGAGGATGAAGTATTGAAGATGTCATTGGCTTGCAGTTGTACAGCTAGTTTTCCATTCCAAAATCCTTTATATAAAGAAATGTTGACCGAACTACCGGGTTCAATTATACGGTAGCTGCTGTCTTCTCCTCGTGTGGAAGTCTCCAAATCTATATTCAACTGAAAATCCTTAGGTAAACTGAATGTATTGTTCCATTGGAAAAATCCGATAGGATTATTAAGGTTTCTGGGACCGTCTGGTGTATCCATCACAAACCATTGCTGGCTGTACATGGCTGTGAACTGTGGCGACCATATACCGATCGTTGGCGATGCTGACAAGGTAGCATTCAGTTTGTCCACCTTAGGAACATTGGTATGTGTGAACAGAGAAATAGAAGGATCTGCATCCGAATAGGATTGGCTTACCTGTATCTGCATGTCCTTGATGCGACTGTAATTCATATTGAAATAAAGCCATTTCCATGATGCATTAAGTGACAAGGTATTCAGTATCGAAGAACGCAGAAGCGGATTTCCACTCTCGTATGTATATTTATTGCCATAGATTACTGCACTTGACAGCTTGTAGTAGCTTGGTCGTTCTATATTGCCTGAATAACTTATCATTAATTGGGTTTTACCTATAGGATATGAAAGTGATATGGAAGGAAATACATTGTCATATTTACGGCTTTGCTCATCCATTCTTTTTCCGAATTCATAGTAGTCGGAATTCAGATGCTCATATCTCACACCCGCCTGAGCTTGCAACTGGCCGAAACTACGTGCGTACATAGCAAATGCGGATACAG
>ERZ860148.76-NODE-76-length-78549-cov-10.982457_pt1 | contig 78549 bp, 71 predicted proteins | sample MGYA00509981_ERZ860148 | MGnify/ENA primary metagenome ERZ860148 (study PRJEB30046, sample SAMN00715199) | human gut metagenome | study: EMG produced TPA metagenomics assembly of the A metagenome-wide association study of gut microbiota in type 2...
GTGGCAACTTACAATCTTTGAAAGCATATTTTCCCTGCTTTGCAAGTTTGAGTAAGCCAAAGAATGACTTGAATGAACCGTCAACTTCTTTAAGAATTTGTTGTGCCATATTTGAATTTAATGTCTTATAATTAGGACTATTCTTCAAAAGTGAGTAGTTTTTCTCATATTTAAGGAACTCACCTTCTGTAAAATAATACTGACGAATATTATATATAGCTTCATTCATAAGATTTTTTGCAGCATGACAAATTCCTTTATAGAACAATAATCTTCTTTGCACAAATGATTTACTTGTTGTTTGACCGTAAGATACATAAGATTTATCCTTTCCTTAAATTTAGAGAAATTCTCTATGCTATTTATTATACTATAATGTTTACCAAATCACACAATGTTTTAAGTAAAAAATATACAGTTATACAGTATGTGAAAGTGACGCCATTCATCCAACGGTCTAAAGACCATGGGTTTTCTGGCTGAAAAAATATAAAAAATTTATATTTTGAACATAAAAAAAACAAATTTTTTTTGTAATATATTTGCAAATCGATACATATATATATTAAGAACACAAAATAAAGCACAAGCCGTTTGTCGGCAAAGAAGGGAGAAATACAAAAATGCTTGATAAGGTAATTGAAAACAACAGAGTTAGTATTATTGGGGAGGTAGTATCTGACTTTAAGTTCAGTCATGAGGTATTTGGTGAGGGGTTCTATCTTGTGAGTGTATCGGTTAACAGATTAAGCGATATGGTGGATATTATTCCGCTTATGATTTCTGAAAGACTTATTGATGTGACAAAAGATTATAAGGGAATGAAACTAGAAGTTTCAGGACAATTTAGGTCATATAACCGACACGAAGGAGTAAAGAACAAATTAATTCTTTCAATATTTGTAAGAGAATTACAATTTGTTGATGATGATGATATGCCAGAAGAACAGGCGAAATCAAATCAGATATTCTTAGATGGATATGTATGCAAGCCACCTATATATAGAAAGACTCCTTTAGGTAGAGAGATTGCTGATGTTCTTATAGCTGTTAACCGTCCTTATGGAAAGTCAGATTACATACCATGTATAGCATGGGGCAGAAATGCACGTTATGCCGCATCTATTGAGGTTGGTGGACATTTACAGATATGGGGCAGAGTACAAAGCAGAGAGTATACTAAGAAGTTAAGTGACGAGGAAGTAGAAAAGAGAGTTGCTTACGAAGTATCAGTAAGTAAAATAGAAGTAGTAGATGACGAAGAATTATAATTTTATAGTTTATGATATTTCAAATTAGAAATGTATAATGTGTAATAATTGTTGTTAAGAAAATTTATTAATATAATGCCATATTAAGTAGGGGAACTTACTTAGTATGGCATTTTTTAATAAAAAATAATTACTTATATACAATCACTTCCCAATATACTCGAAAGCATATAAGACTAATGACTTTCTATAAGACGTTCACTACCAAAGACACCACTGTATCCATTAACCATAATATAAGGCTCGTGTCGAAACCCATATCTATTATAGCATATATTCAAATTTAATAATAAATACACTATTCAAATAACAAGTCCTACAAAATAAAAACTCCATCAATATATTGACACACCCAATCATAAGTGCTATAGTCAAACATATAGAAAATATATATAGAAATTCTTAATTTGTTAATCAACATACAGTAGCAATAACCACAGAATTTCCATAGAATAAAGTAGAGGTTGCATTATTAAAGAGTAATATACACGATGTGCCAGAACACAAATGAATGTATACGAAAGGTGATGATGCCGAAGTGGTGTATAGTCTGGATATAAACTGCTGGGCGTAAGTTTAATAGATTTGCGACTGTCATCAGAATGATGGAGGGCTACTTAAAAGGACTATAAAGCGTTAGTTCTGGCCCTAGTGCCAGTTTTTTTTTGCATAAATAGCAGGCAGAGCGTTATTTGTTTCTCATAGCTTGTTATTTTAACTGCATATAATAAAAATATCTATAAAAGCAGTTATGCTTATGAATGGAGGAATAAAAATGGCGATATTTACAGGCGCAGGTGTAGCAATTATTACACCAATGAAAGAAAATGGGGATGTTAATTACGATAAGTTAGGAGAACTTCTTGATTATCAGATTAATAATTCAACAGACGCAATCGTAATATGTGGAACAACAGGCGAGGCGTCAACATTGACACATGAAGAACATATCGAAACAATAAGATTTACAGCAGACTATGTAAAGAAAAGAGTTCCAGTAATAGCAGGAACAGGTTCTAATTGTACAGAAACAGCAATATATCTTTCAAAAGAAGCACAGAAAGCTGGTGTTGATGGATGTCTTGTAGTTACTCCATATTATAATAAGACAACACAAAAAGGTCTTATTAAGCATTATACAGAAGTAGCAAAGTCAATAGACCTTCCAATTATAATGTATAATGTACCAGGAAGAACAGGCTGCAATATCCAACCAGAAACAGCAGCTAAGTTAGCAAAAGAAGTTGATAACATAGTAGCTATAAAAGCAGCTACAGGAAATATGGCACAAGAAACACAGACAATGGCATTATCAGAAGGTAAGCTTGATATGTATTCAGGAGAAGACGGACTTATCGTTCCATTAATGTCAATCGGTGCAAAGGGTGTAATTTCAGTATTGTCAAACGTAGCTCCTAAGCAGACACATGATATTTGTGCAAAGTTTATGGAAGGTAAGATTGAAGAAGCAAGACAAATGCAGTTTGACGCATTAGAGCTTGTAAATGCACTTTTCTGTGAAGTTAATCCAATTCCAGTAAAGCACGCATTAAATCTTATGGGAATGGAAGTTGGGCCTCTTAGAATGCCATTATGTCCAATGGAAGAAGCTAATCTTGAAAGACTTAAGAAAGCTATGGTTAATTACGGAATATTAAATTAATAATATTTAAGAAAGGAACACTGTCTACAGATAAAACTTTTGCGATTTTTCACATAAGTATATAAACATAATCTGATAACAGTACACAAAATAAAATGACAAGAGTTATAATGCACGGTTGTAATGGCCATATGGGTCAGGTAATTACTAATCTTTTAAAGAAAGATACACAGGCACAGATAGTAGCAGGTATAGACCCATTTGACGAAGGAAAAAATGAATATCCAGTATTTTCATCAATAGATAAATGTGACGTAGAAGCAGATGTGATTATTGATTTTGCTTCAGCAAAGGCAATTGATACACTTGTTGATTTCTGCGTAGAAAAAAATATGCCAGCAGTTATTTGTACAACAGGACTTAGTGATGAGCAGATAGAAAAGATAAACAAGGCTTCAGAAAAGACAGCATTTTTAAGGTCAGCTAATATGTCACTTGGTATTAATACACTTTTCAAGCTTTTACAAGACGCAGCAAAAGTATTTGCACCAGCAGGTTTTGATATAGAACTCGTTGAAAAGCACCACAATCAGAAGTTAGATGCTCCTAGTGGAACAGCACTTGCACTTGCCGACTCAATAAAGGAAGTTGTAGGTGAAGATTACTACTACAAATACGATAGAAGTAAAGAACGTGCCAAAAGAGATGCTAAGGAAATCGGCATAAGTGCTGTAAGAGGTGGAACTATTGTTGGCGAGCATGAAGTTATATTTGCAGGTGAAGATGAAGTGATTGAATTTAAGCACACAGCATATTCAAAAGCAGTATTTGCAAAAGGTGCAATAGAAGCCGCCAAGTTCCTTGATGGAAAGAAAAATGGACTCTATAACATGGGTGATGTAATAGCAGCAAAATAATTATATATAATAATAATCAATGCGGTTTTGCTTTTTAAAACCGCATTTTTTATATAGTTTAAAGGCGTTAGTATTAGTACTTGAAACATTAAGAATAAGTGGCTTGTTAGAATTGTCATTATTATCAAAATAGTCATAAATAAGATTATAAATTAAAGCACACCCAAGCCCGTTGTTGCGAAGTAAGCTTTCCGTAAAAACACCATAAATATTAGTAAAAGATATTTGATAGTCAAGGCTGCATACACAAACAGGCTCATCAAAGTCAATATTTTCAATAGATATATTTAGTTTAACAATATTATTGTGAGAAATAGTATTGTTATTCCCATCTAAAGTGCTACTATCAATTTCATCAAAATATCCAAGATAATATTTATCATCATCAGAAAAATCAAATGATAATTCATACACTTTATTTTCTAAAATATATAATTTGCTGTAATTATCAAATATAGCTTTCCAATCAATTGATAAAAAATCATTATAAGAAAATCTCATAAAGTATTCAGAAAAATAAAACCCCTTGTTAATAGAAGAATTAGTAAGCATTTTACCAATATTTCCATAAAACTTAAAGTTAGGAAAGTGTTTTTTTGCAGTATTTAAAAGCACTGAAAACACACCATTTTTTCTATAATTAGGCAAAACAAGAGCAGTTACTTCACATACATTTTCACAATTCTCATCAGGCAGATAAGAAAGAAATCCAACAAGCTTATTGTTGTCATAGTATAAAAAATGTTCATAACCTAGATTAAAAAAAGGTTCATAATCACCACAACAAGAAGAAAGAAAATAAAGTTCATTAACTAAATTCTCGTCAAGATAATCAATAACTTTAATATTCAAATTAAGTACCTCCAATTATTAGAAAATCAAAATAATTAAATTTCAGTAAAATTCATTGTAACAAAAGAAAAGATGGGGTACAATAGTAATATTGATTTTTCACATAATAGGAAAGGTATGGTTTTAATTTATGAATAAAATAGCAATATTAACAGATAGTAACAGTGGTATAACACAGGCACAAGCAAAAGAAATAGGGGTACACGTTTTGCCAATGCCATTCTTTATAGATGGTGAGCAGTATTTTGAAGATATTAACTTATCACAAGAAGAATTTTACAAAAAGTTAAAAGAAGACGCAGACATTTCAACTTCACAGCCATCAGTAGGAGAAATACAAGACAAGTGGAATGAATTATTAAAAGAATACGAAGAAATAGTATTTATCCCAATGTCAAGTGGTTTAAGTGGAACTTGTCAGACAGCAACAATGCTTTCAGAAGATTATGATGGAAAAGTAGTAGTGGTTAATAATCAAAGAATATCCGTAACAATGAGACAGTCAGTATTAGATGCGTTAAAGCTTTCACAAAAAGGATATACGGCTACACAAATAAAAGAAATACTTGAAAGAGATAAGATGGAGTCAAGTGTATACATAACATTAGAAACACTTAAGTATTTAAGAAAAGGCGGAAGAATAACAGCAGCAGCGGCAGCAGTTGGAACAGTTCTAAATATAAAGCCAGTACTTCAATTACAAGGTGAAAAACTAGACGCATTTGCAAAGTCAAGAGGCAAGTCATCAGCTAAGAAAATAATGATAAAAGCAATGAAAAATGATATGGAAACAAGATTTAAAGAAGCCTATGAACAAGGCAAAGTCCATATGCAGGCGGCTTATACAGGAAATCCAGAAGAAGCAGCAGAATGGGCAGAAGTGATAAAAGAAGAGTTTCCAACACTAGATTTTCATATGGACCCACTATCATTAAGCGTAGCTTGCCATATAGGCTACGGCTCAATAGCCATCGCCTGCTCAAAATACATACCAGAATGCGAAGACTAACCCACACCACAATATAATAAGTAAGTAAAACAACAACTTTATTACTAAAGTATAATATTTGGAGGTTAAGATGGCACAATTAGATTATATAGTTTGTTCATTAGAAAATCTTGGTGGCAAAGCAACATATTCTCAGATATATGATGAATATGAAAAATTAACGGGAAAAAGTCTTACTGCTGGCATTAAAGCAGGAATACGAAAAAATATAGAAGACCATTCTTCAGACTCGATGAATTATAAAGGGAAAAAAGATATATTTTATTCCGTTAATGGAATTGGTAATGGAACATGGGGATTACGAAAATAAGAAAAATATAGGTGTATAAAAACGTAGTGGAAGGATAGCAGGATTGTATGAAACAACGAATGTACCATTAAAAGAACGACAAGCCATATTTGTATGACAACAGCGAACACACTTGTTCGATGATGGCATATAAATATAGCTCGTTGTACTTTTACTGGTGTGTGACTGTTTTATACAATCCTGCTATCCCTAAAAAACCTAAATTTGCAACACAAAACATTGACATTAAACACATAACCTGCTATCATAACCAAAGAATAATAAATATTCACAGGGAATGAAGTTCTCCCTTGGGTAACCTAAACTGCTTATACAAGCTGATGACTTCTACGATTATCAAGGCGTAGAAAGGCATCAGCTTTTTTGCGCTTAAGTTAAAAGGAGGAACAAAATGTTATCATCACTATCACTAATCTTTTTAGTTGGCTTAGCAATGGGAGCAATTTGCCAACGTCTAAAACTACCACGAATAATCGGTATGTTAGTAACAGGAATAATACTAGGTCCTTATGTCCTAGACCTACTCGACCCATCAATTCTATCAATATCCGCCGACCTAAGAAAAATAGCATTAATAATAATCCTAATAAAAGCAGGTCTGTCATTAGACATAAGCGACTTAAAAAAAGCAGGTCGTTCAGCTATACTTATGTCCTTTATTCCAGCGACTTTTGAAATTATCGGCTATGTAATATTTGCACCAGTATTACTAAAAATAAATAGAGTAGAAGCCGCAGTAATGGGAGCAGTACTTGCCGCAGTATCACCAGCCGTAGTAGTGCCACGAATGGTCAACTTAATAGAACAAAAATATGGAACACAAAAAGCTATTCCACAAATGATAATGGCAGGAGCTTCTTGTGATGATATATTTGTAATAGTGCTATTTACAACATTTTTAAGTATGATACAAGGCGGACAAGTAAATATAATTAACTTCATAAATATACCAGTTTCAATAATATTAGGAATATTACTTGGCGCAGTCACAGGCTATGCAATGTATTTATTTTTTGAAACAGCTTATGCTAGAAAACACTATGTAAGAAATAGTATGAAAGTAATTATTGTATTAGGTGTATCATTTCTTCTCGTATCAATTGAAAGTTGGCTTGAAGGAAAAATATCAGTATCAGGTTTACTTGCAGTAGTTAGCATGGCGTGTGTAATAAAAATGAAAAGCACGACACTTGTATCAAAAAGATTGTCAGAAAAGTTTGGAAAATTATGGCTTGCTGCAGAAGTTATGTTATTTGTATTAGTAGGTGCAGTTGTAGATATACGTTATACATTAAGTGCAGGAATATTTGCAGTATTTATGATTATAATTGCATTGATTTTTAGAACAGTAGGTGTTTTAATATGTACAGTAGGAACAAATCTTACATGGAAAGAAAGAGCATTTTGCGTTATAGCATATCTACCTAAAGCAACAGTTCAAGCCGCTATAGGTTCAGTACCACTAGCTGCAGGACTTCCTTGTGGACGACTTGTTTTATCAGTAGCAGTCCTTGCTATTATAATAACAGCCCCATTAGGAGCAATAGGAATAGACAGCACATATAAGAAAATATTAGCAAAAGAAAACTAATATAAATAATTAAAAATGCAAGATAGTAAAAGTATATAAGAAAAATAGTAAAGTAGATATTTTAAGTAAGTTTTGCCTATTACTATTAGATAATAGAAATGTAAGATTTATTCAATAATGTTAAAAATGGAGGTAATTATGAAATCACCATTAAGAAGTGAAATTGCAAATGAAGATAAATGGAGAATACAAGACCTTTACGCCACTGACGAAAGTTGGGAAGCTGATTATAACAAATGCCTTGAGAATGCGCAAGTTGAATGTAAATACAAAGGTAAAATGAGCGACTCTGCTGATAACTTTTACAATGCACTAAAAGAGTCTGATGATGTAGATTTACTTATTGAAAATGTATATGTTTACGCATTTATGAAATATTATGAAGATACTACTAATCCAAAGTACCAAGAGATGTCAGGAAAAGCTCAGATGGCAGCAGTTAAGTTATCAGAGAAATATTCATTTATGATGCCAGAAATAATGGCAATGGATAGTAAAGTTATTGATACATTTTTACAAGATGAAAGAATTGCGTTGTATAAAGTGTCAATAAAGGATATGCTTTCAAAAAAAGAACATTCACTTACAGAAAAAGAAGAAAAACTTCTTGCAATGGCAGGGCAAATGTCAGCTTCACCTAACGAAATCTTTTCAAAGTTCAACAATGCAGACGCAAAGTTTGGCGAAATAACAGACGAAGAGGGTAACAAAGTAGAGCTTACAAATGGCAGATACAGTGTGTTTATGGAAAGCAATGACAGACGAGTAAGACAAGACGCATTTCATGCACTGTATAAAGAATATGGCAATTATATCAATACATTAGCAGCTACTTATTATGCAAATGTAAAGCAGGCAATATTTTTTTCACAAGCAAGAAATTACGACTCAACATTAGAGATGTACCTCAGCGGTTCATTTATTCCTGTGTCAGTCTATAAGAATTTAATAGAAACAGTTAATAACAATCTTGATAAAATGCACAAGTATGTAAGTTTAAGAAAGAGAGAATTAGGCGTTGATGAATTACATTTTTACGATGTATATGCACCAATGGTTAGTGATTATAAACTCAAAGTGACTTACGATGAAGCAAAAGAAATTGCCTTAAAAGCTTTAGCACCACTTGGAAAAGAATATACTAACAAAATACAAGAAGGATTTAACTCTGGTTGGGTTGATGTAAGAGAAAATGTCGGTAAGCGAAATGGAGCATTTTCATGGGGAGCATATGGTACACATCCTTATGTGTTCTTAAATTATTCAGATACATTAAATGATGTATTTACACTTGTTCACGAGATGGGTCATGCAATGCACACATTTTATTCAAATGAAAACCAACCTTATGTATATGCTGGCTATAAAATATTCGTGGCAGAAGTAGCATCTACTTGTAACGAAGCTATTTTAATTAACTATCTTTTAAAAAATTGTAAAGACAATACAGAAAAGAAATATCTTATAAATCACTACCTTGAACAGTTTAAGGGAACATTATTCAGACAGACAATGTTTGCTGAATTTGAAATGATTACACACAGCATGGCAGAAAATGGAGAAGTACTTAATGCAGAAAATCTTTGCAATGTCTACAAAGAACTTAATAAAAAGTACTTTGGTGATGATATGGTAATAGATGAAGAAATAGCACTTGAATGGTCAAGAATACCACATTTTTATACACCATTTTATGTATATCAGTACGCAACAGGTTTCTCAGCAGCAGTTGCAATAGCATCGAAGATATTAGCAGGAGATGAAGAAACACTTGCAGGTTACAAAAAGTTCTTATCAGGTGGTTGTTCAATGCACCCAATAGAGCTTCTTAAGTTATGTGGAATAGATATGTCAAAGCCACAAGTAATACAAGAGGCAATAGACGTATTTGGCAATTTAATAGAAGAGTATCAAAAATAATAATATTAAGTGGATTATAAAAATTATATTTATTTAACAATATTGAGAATGTCGTTAATTTCTATGACGTAACCTAAAAAGTTATGATGTAATAATACACTTATGATAAGTATGTTGTGAATATCTATTCAATATTTAAGAAAGAGAAAAGAAACAGAAAGTGTGGGAAAATGGATTTTAATATACGAGTAGCTACAGTACAAGATACACAAGAACTTCTTAATATATATGAGTATTATGTGTTAAATACAGCTATATCATTTGAATATGAAGTTCCAACGGTTGAAGAATTTAAAACAAGAATAGAAAATACACTTTTAAAGTATCCTTATCTTGTAGCAGAAAGTAATAGTGAAAATAAAAACGAGATTATAGGATATGCCTATGCGAGTGCATTTAAGTCAAGACCAGCTTACGACTGGGCAGTAGAAACATCAATATATGTAAAATATGGACTTACAAAGTCAGGTGTAGGCAAAAGGCTTTATCAAGAATTAGAAAGATATCTAAAAATGCAAAACATCACAAATATGAACGCCTGCATAGCAGTTCCAGAAGTTGAAGACGAATACTGCACAAGAAATAGCCGAGACTTTCATGAACACATAGGCTTTAATATGGTGGGAGAGTTTCATAAGTGTGGTTACAAGTTTAATAGATGGTATAACATGGTATGGCTAGAAAAAATAATAGGAGAGCATACCACAAATCAAAAAGACATAGTTCCTTTTAGAAAGCTCTTATAAAAATAAAGAGGGCATAGCGAAAACTATGCCCCAAAACTTTACTTTTAAAAGTCGAAGTCTTATAATCAGATTAAATTAAGGGTTCCTAATGCCGATGATTAAAAATCGGGAACTTAATTTATATTAAGTTTTAATAGGCTATTCCCTAGTGCGAATAGGGAATAGCCCATTTTTTATTTTTGATGATTATTACAAAAAAGTTTGTAAAATATGTAATAATATAAAAAAGTCTATAATAAAAGAAAGGTATTACTTAATAGTAAAATGGTAAAAGTATGGAATATGTAATCGAAAACGAATTTTTAAAGGTAACAGTTAATCAAATGGGGTGTGAAATTACAGATATCACATCAAAGAAAAATAACAAAAAATATCTGTGGAACGGAAATCCTGAAGCTTGGAAAAGACATTCCCCAGTCCTATTTCCATTGATAGGACGTTATAAAGATGATACTTCAATCTATGATGACAAAGCATATCATATGAGACAACATGGTTTTGCAAGAGATATGGAGTTTAGTCTTGTAGTCCATTCAAATGATGAAATAACAATGAAACTAACACAAACACCAGAAACACTTGAAAAATATCCATTTAATTTTGAATTAGAATGTGGATATAAGCTTCAAGACAACGAAATAAAAGTGATTTGGAAAGTTCACAACACTAACGAAAAAACAATGTACTTTAGTCTAGGTGGACATCCAGCCTTTATCGTTCCTAAAAGTAGTGAAGAAGCTACAATAAAAAATGCCATAGGCTGTAAAGTTTTATTTAAAAAGAATGGAAACATAGTACAAGATATACAATACAATCTACTCAATGAAAATGGTCTTGTAATGCCACAACAGTATAACTTTAATTTAACAAATGGAGAAGTTGAAGTAACACAAGATTTCTTTGACAAAGATGCTTATATCATAGAAAATACACAAGCTGATGAAGTATCATTAATAGATAAGACAGGTGAAAAATTTATCACAGTAAAATTTGATACACCGGTATTTGGAGTGTGGTCAGCTGCAAATAAAGGCGTACCATTTGTATGTATAGAACCCTGGTACGGCAGAGCAGACGACATCAACAGCGACAACCAGTTACAAAACAGAAAATGGGGCAACACTCTACAAGCAGGAGAAGTCTTTGACAAAAACTACACAATCCAAGTTCATTAAATAAAATTCACTCAAATATATGTTTAATACTATAAATGCGCAAATTAAAAATATTGCACAATGTTGTCCATATCACAAAGACATATTATATAAAAATGAGTTCTAAATGCAAATAAAAAGAGAGTATTTTTGTAAATTTTTCTGTATTTACTCACTTATAGTTTAATAAATATAAGAAACAAACTATTATCTTCATATTTGAGCATAAAAGTAGTGGTAGAAAGTAGGGCGTGTAATTTTATAGCTTTTATCCATAAGCTATAAAGTTACACGCCCTGCTTTCTTTTGTTACTTATCGTTTAATCTCTAGAAAGCATATTCAAAACATTTTCCGAATGAACAAGAAAACTTAAAAAATAAGTCAAACTCAAGCAAAAACTCATAAATATAAGACTGTTAAAAAATAAAAGTACAAAGTTAATAGTAGATAGTCCACGAACAAGAATAAGTGCAACAATAGAAAATAATAGCCACAATCCTAAACAAAAAATAACAGAACATCCAATAAGATATAAATTTCTTTTAAAAGAAGACATACTGCTACATTTAATTCTAGCATCAATATTTTTATCCCTAAAAATAATAAGAACAGTGCCAAGTGTCAAAATACATACTGATACAAAAGCATAAGGTATATATTTAAAGTAAAAATACAATGACTCATCATCAGTATTGTTGTTAATAATCTCCATATTAGCAGTAGTATTAATAGAACTGTTAGTAAGTGATATAGCTTCTTCATTAGAATATCCAGCTTTAAGGCAAGAATTGAGAACTTTTAAATAATCTGAAATACAGTTATCAAGATAATAAGCAGAGGTGCTTTGTGTATCCTTAACATTTTCAATAAGAGAAAAATCAGAACTAAACCCTTCTCGTATAAAAAGAGCATAAGATATATTTCTGTTAAAAAGTTCATCACAAATAGTTTCGTTGTCGTCTTTTATATTTACTATATTTTGTGTACTGTCAAGGTAATTGTAAAGTGCATGACTCAAATCAGAGTTATCATAATCAAAGACAGCAATATTAAGGCTTGTTGCTTCAAAAATGTTGTTATAAATAAGTGGCGAAAAACCCCATAGCTTGCTGTGGGGCTGAAAGCCACGAAAATAGTTGATATTGTAAGTAAAATAGTGTACAATAAATTTAACAACTGAATATTAGGTTCTACGGAGTAGTCTTTCCGTAGGTAAAATGTTCAAAGCAGGACGTTCGTTTAGAACAGGGAGAATGACTATGCTTCCTTGTAGAAATACAGAAGACAATCGCTAATGTGGTCGTAGGACTGCTTGATTGTTAAGTTCGCTGCTCTGATAGAAAGACAGTATATCCAAAGTCTGAAAATGATGTACGATTACTGCAAAATATCATCAGTTAGAACCTCCACAGCTTGCTGTGAAGAGTAGTCAGAAAAACAAATATAATTATATATCCTTTTGAAATTAAATGTATGTAAGTGCACTTGCAAGTATTTTATCAATAAAACATTCTGATTTTGACTTTGTGACAGTCAAAAATATAAATTAATATATATTGATATTAATGTAATTTGAATGGTATAGAAAATAAGATAGTTATTTTAAGTAACCCAGAAAAAGAATTTTGGAATCATAAAGCATTAAGAGCTTTAATAAGTACAGATGTATTATTAACAACTAATGAACTCTTTTACCATTATGTGAAGCATTGGTCAATAGAAGTATTTTTTAGGTAATGCAAAAAGTGGTAGTAATTTTGATAAATTCAAAGGAATGAATTATAGTAGTTCCACTTATAGAAGGAACACCTTATATAAGTAGTAACTGTAGAACTGGGACTAACTAATGCAAAAGTAGAAAACGATGTTCAAAGAATTATAGGTTTTAATTCAGAAGATAAAGAATTAAATGAGGGGCTTGTATGGTTTGATATAGTATTTTATGTCAGAATGAAAGACGGATTATCACAAATTATAATTAATGTAGAGGCACAAAAAGACGAACCATCAAAGTATGATATATTAAATAGAGCAGTATTTTATGTAAGTAGGCTTATATCATCGCAGAAAGAAAGAGATTTTAAAAATTCAGATTATGATAATATAAAAAAGGTATATTCTATATGGGTATGTATGAATATATCAGAAAATTGTATGAATTACATCGTTTATTAGGAACATTACTATCAAATGAACTTACAGCAAAGGAGAAGTTAAATATAATAGGGAATGAATATGATATTCCTATAGAAGAAAAGTTTAGGGAGAATGTGGATATTATGTGTAATTTAAGTCAGGGCGTAAAAGAAAAAGGAATAGCCATAGGTGAAGAACGTGGAATAACTATAGGTGAAGCATCTTTTATAAAAACTATGTACAACAATGGTATAACAATTGAACAAATAGCCAATATGACTAACAAGAATATAGAAGATATAATGAATATGTTTAAAATAGAGTAAAAAGTAGCCTAAACATAAAAACTCAAATATGTTCACAAAATCTTCACAAAAAATTAGCACTCAACACTTGACAGTGCTAATGAAAAGGACTATAACATAGTCAAGAACAAAGGAAGGGAACAAAAAGAGGATATGAAAAATATCCAAAAAGTTCTTAAACGTCCCAGTTCCAAGAAACAGGTTGACAATTGTTTTTGAAGTGTAAAAGCTTCATAGAGAAAAGGAGAGATGACTTATGTTAATGCCTAGTATTTTTGGAGAAAATTTGTTTGATGATTTATTTGATGATTTTCCATTCTATATGGACAAAGATGCAAAGAATGTTGAAAAGAAGTTGTATGGCAGAAAAGCTGGTAGAATAATGAAGACTGATATTAAGGAAAAGGACAATGGATATGAATTAGTAGTTGACCTTCCAGGTTTCAGTAAAGACGAAGTTACGGCTTCTCTTGAAAATGGTTATTTGACAATCAGTGCTGCTAAGGGACTTGATGAGGAAGAAAAGGAAAAAGAAACAGGACATTACATCAGAAAAGAACGTTATTCAGGTGCTTGTCAGAGAAGCTTTTATGTAGGCGAAGAAGTAGAACAGTCAGATATTAAAGCTGAATTTAAGCATGGTATTTTGAAGCTGTTTGTTCCTAAGAAAGAAGCTAAAAAGGCAGTAGAAGGTAACAAGTATATATCTATTGAAGGATAAGTATTATAGATTAGAAAAGAGGTAATTGTTATGTCAGATAAAAATCCAAAACATCCATTAAAGAAAAAACAAGGAAAAGCTAAGAATACTAAAAAGAAACATATTTACGAATAGTTGTATGTGAAATTAAAAGTATTAATGCTTGATTATATATTAAAGTGATGAGTAATTAGTAATAGACCAGAGGTTATAAGTTTAATATAACTTCTGGTCTATTTTTAATATATTTTTATAAATTTTCAAAGAAGGCATTGTATTCAACATTAAATAGTTCGGCTAGTACAACGAGTGTTAGATTGCGAATATTGAATGTTCTACATTTGATTTGTGAATAACTACTTCTTGATATTTCAATACCTTATAATTGTAAATTATTAACAACGGACTCTTGTGTAAGGTGTCATTGTTTTCTAAGTTTTTGTATGTTATTACCAATATATAAATCCTGTCTTATTTTCTACATAATAGAATTGTTCAAATAAATATATTGTACTGATATTTGATTTTAATTAAGTGCATTAGTGTATATATTGACCATATCATCAACTGAAAGTTGTTTAACTTTTCCTAATTTATGTTTAGCTGATATATCACATTTTTCTGCCATTATTTGAATTTGTTCTTTGGTTGGGTGTATGCCTAGTTCTGTAATGTTAGTAGGCATATCAATTGAATGGTAGAAATCTTCCATAGCAGAAATACCTTTTAATGCTGTTTGAGTTACATCATCTTGTGGTGTGACATTGAGAACATTTACTGCAAATTGAGCAAAACGGGTTGGTCTAGCATCGAGTACATATCTTGCCCAACTACTCCATATAGCAGCAAGTCCAGCACCATGAGCTACATCAAAAAGTCCACCGAGTTCATGTTCAAGTTTGTGAGTAGCCCAGTCACCACCATCAGTTCCACAACCTGTAAGACCGTTGTGTGAAAGGCTACCTGCCCACATCACTTCAGCTCTGGCATTATAATTGTTAGGTTCATTTTTCAAAATAATAGCATTTTTTATAACAGTACGCATAAGGGCTTCACTTATGCCATCAGTAAGTTCCATATTTTCACTTTGGTTAAAATAACGTTCCATAGTGTGCATGAGAATGTCTGTACAACCGCAAGCTGTCTGATATGCAGGGAGAGTCATTGTAAGTTCTGGATTCATTATTGCAAATTTGGCACGACTGTAATCACTACTGTAGCCACGTTTTATAAGCCCGTCTTCATTTGTTATAACAGAAGAAGAACTCATTTCACTTCCAGCGGCAGCTATTGTAAGAACGGTACCAATAGGAAGACATCCTTTTGCTTGTCTTTTGAAATTATAAAAATCCCATACATCACCTCCGCTAAAAACTCCATATCCGATTGCTTTAGATGAGTCAATAACACTACCACCACCTACAGCAAGAATAAAGTCAACATTTTCTTTTTTACAAAGTTCAATGCCTTCATAGACTAAGCTAAGACGAGGGTTAGGTACAACTCCTCCAAGTTCTGTATAACTTATTTCAGCTTCATTAAGAGAAGCTTTAATGCGGTCAAGAAGACCACTTCTTTTTACACTACCACTTCCATAGTGAATTAATACTTTTTTACAACCTAATTCTTTGATAAGCTGTCCTGTCTGTTTTTCAGTGTCCTTGCCAAATATAACTTTGGTTGGGGCGTAGTAATTAAAATTTTCCATAAAAACCTCCATAATATTACTTAAAAATAAAAGAATAGTATATTTATATAATAAGTTTTTGATATTAGCTTGTAAAGTTTAGAATTAAAATTACTTGATTATATTTTTTCTGTTGAAATATTAAATCAAGTTGTTGAGGTTATAGAAATCAATAATAAAAAATACCGTATTTATGAGGCTTAGTGGAAAATAAATATATTTTAATATGAAAAAAATTGGGATTTTTTAGGGCAAAAAGTTTTGTCAATGTGTTTAGATTATCTGAAACGCCTCGTATTTTGGTTGAAAGTATTCCGATGAGAGAATATAATATAATTGGATATTTTTAAGTTGGAGGATTATATGACTACTGCAGAATATAAAGGAAATATGTGGTTGATTTCTGAAGCGGCAATAAAGCCACAGGCTCCGAGAAAAAAGAATTGTGGAGGAAATTCCAATGAATTATAATGATTTGCCGGTTTTTTATAAAAAACTTGACGAAAATTATAATGTGGTGAATGGAGGATTTGAAAGCGCGACATATACAAATGTTGATTCTAATTTTGTTTTTAGTTCTGATTTTGCACGACATAGATGGTTTAATTATAAAGAAGGTTTTTCACCAATCTTAGTTGAAAAAATTTTTGAAGAATATGATATAGATAAAAACTGTATTGTTTGTGATCCGTTTTGTGGCGCAGGGACAACATTAACAGTTGCACAAAAGCATGGTATTAATTCAATTGGTTTTGAGGTTAATCCATTTGCGTCATTTATTACAAAAGTAAAAACTAATGTTTATACAGAGAAGGATATGGAGGAACTTGATAAGCTTGTAGATGAATTAAGGAAGGTAAAAGTATATAAAAATTGTCATTCTATAGATAATGAATATATGTGTCGGGTTTTTGATGAAGATATGCTGCAGTGCCAGTTAAATATTAGAAATTATATACTTAACAATCAGGAATCAAAAGCAGGTGAATTATTAAAATTTTCATGGCTATGTACCATAGAACAGTGTTCATTATATAGGAAGGCAGGAAATGGATTAAAGAAAAAGAAAAATCCTCCGACATATGGTGAAAAAGGCGCTATGGCATATGCCTTAGAAAAAATAATTGAAAAGATTGAATCTATAAAAGAGGATTACGATTCGCAAGATAATGGGCCTATACCGGATTTGAATATAGATAGTGCGACGACAATTTTGGAGAAAGTAAAAAGAGAATCTTTGGATTTAGTACTTTTTTCACCACCTTATGCAAACTGTTTTGATTATACAAAGATTTACATTGTAGAATTATGGTTTGGTGATTTTATTCATTCAACAGAAGGCCAAAAGAGTATTAGAATGAAATCTATTCGATCACATTGCCATGCAACGTGGCCAAACCGCTATGAAAATTTTTATTTGTCAGAGCTAAATGATGAAATTTTACCATTGTTGAGACAGCAAAAGTTATGGACTAATAGAATTCCAGATATGTTAAATGGGTATTTTGCGGACATGGAAGAAATATTAAAACAGATTTATATAGCTTTGAAAAAAGGGGGACATTGTTCGATAGTTGTAAGTAATTCGGCTTATGCTGGAATAATTATTCCAACAGATATTTTCCTTGCAAAAATCGGGGAAAGATTGGGATTTCAAGTTGAAGAAATAGAAGTTAAGAGACTTATAATTACCAGTTCTCAACAGTATAAAAAAACAGAGCATATAAGGCAATACTTAAGGGAAAGTATTGTAAAACTAAAGAAGTGAGGTACAACATGAATACTATAAAACTACAAGACTTTCCGGCAGATGCAGTTCATGGGCAGGTGTATGAAATTATACCAGATAAATCCAAGGTTGTATCATCAACAAATAGATTATTTAACAAATATCCTACTAGATACATTTCGGCTGTACCGAGATATGCAATAAAAAATTTTTCTGATATTGGAGATACTATTTTGGATCCATTTTGTGGCTCTGGGACTACGGCAATAGAAGCAATGTTACTAGGTCGTAATGCATTATCAGTTGATATAGATCCGTTTGCACGTTTGTTAATTAGCGTGAAAACAGAAGAGTATAAGATTGAGGATTTTAAGTTAATCGATAGAGTTGTAAATGGATTAAAAACTGCGAAAAGTTCAGATTTAAAGCGGCATTGGGTACCCAAGATACAAAATATAGAGAAATGGTTTTGCGAAACGTCAATTGTACAGCTTTCTTTTATAAAGTGGTTTATAGACAAAAGCTGTGAAAATAATGGTAGGGTGAAAAATTATTTGTATGTTGTATTGGCTGGCATAATTAGGAAATGTTCTAATGCAGACGAGGTTTCGCCCAAGCCTTATATATCTACTAGATATCCGAAGATTCCGGAAATACCAATGGAAATATTTTTTAAATATGAAGAGATGTATAGAAAGGCAATTATAGAATATTCAGAAGTGGTTAGCAAATTTAATAATACAAGTAAAGTTCTGGAAAGTAATGATGCACGTATTATTAATGTCAAAAGTAATATAGATGCGGCTATTACTTCACCACCATATATCAATGCATATGATTATGTTCGTAGCCTAAAATTTGAGGATATGTGGTTGGGGTTAGCAACCGATTCTGAGTTGAGAAATAATAGAAAATCATATATTGGAACAGAAAGCGTAGGATCCTTTTATAACGAATTTATATATGCAAATCAATCAGAAATTTTACATCCTATAGTATCTGAAATATATGCGGTAGATGCCAAGAGAGCAAAAATGGTTAATACATATTTTGAAGATATGTCTAAAAATTTAATGGCAGTGAAGGAGGCTCTTAAACCAGGGGGATATTATACAATTGTTGTTGGAGATAGTAATATTAGAGGACAAGTTATTCCAACTGCAAAAATCCTTCAAGAAATAGCAGAAAAAAATGGATATACATATCAAATTGGTTTCAAATATTTGATTAGAGATCGATATTTGCATTTGCCACGAGGCAATAGGGGAGGAATAATCAAATATGACGAGATTTTAGTTTTAAGAAAGAAGTAGTGAGGTATTTATGGAGCTAAAAGGCTGGGACTATACTGGTCGAAATATTGGACCAGAATTTCATAGACAATTTAGAATGATTATCTATTATTTAATGTTGCCGGATTTTGTCAGAGAACGTAAATGGGGGAATGTCCTTCAAGAAGAGTTGGCAACTAAAATTGGCATGTCATCTGCAGGTGTAGTAAGAACAGTAAAAAAAGTCAGCGAAAATCTTGGATTAATAAATAGGGTGTGTTTTTCTAGTCGAGGAGAATTGAAAGCTGATGAGTTATTAACTGAGAGGGGATTATTAATTTATAATGCTGCAACATTAGAGAATCAGGTTGTGAATGATCCATCAATTGATAACGCTACAAAGAAAAGAGTAGAACTTCAAATAAAGACATTATATGAAGAAGCGTACTGTGATGCTGTGATGAATTATTATTTTACAAATTCAGATGGTTCCCATCTGTGTCCGTTGAGGGCTACTTTAAAAGCATTACAAAAATATTCAAAATTAGATAAATGGGAATGGTACATGCTAAACACATTTGTAAGGCATGATGATGATCCTGTGGAGGAAAAAAATTTAGAGACAAATATTAAAAAATATAGAGATGGGGATTATGCGTTTACTATGAAAAACGTTGTAGAAAAACCAAAGGGACATCAATATACGCCACAACATTTTGAGTTTGCAGGACTTTTGTATGTGGTGCAGAGGCCCAGTTGGTTTATGACGTCTTCAGATCGCCATAATGATATAAAAGAGAAAGTATTATCAGATTATTATTTGGAAAATCTATATAAGAATAGTGGAGGTAATGCGTGATGAATCAAGAAACTATACATAATACAATGGATAATTTAAGTAGTTTGTTAAAATACTCGACATCTAATAGCGAGGAGAAAGCAAAAGTTGTTTCGGTTCCAGCTGATGCTAACAGTGATATTTCAACAAGACATTATTGGATATATTCGCCAGGGGATAGAGCTTGTAAATGGGAGGAATTTTATAACAAAGAAATAATGGCCATTGGCTGGGGGAAAATAGGAAATCTATTGGGATTTGCAACCAAGGATGAAATGAAGCAACAACTGAAAGAATGCTTTGATCCATTATTGTCATATAAAAATACTGCTCATGCTATGTGGCAATTTTCAAGAGAAATGAAAGTTGGGGATGTAATAATTGTAAAGAAAGGCATGCATAAAATTGTTGGCAAAGGGGAGGTTATATCGGATTATTATTATGATGATAGCGCTTCAGATGGATATAACAACGTAAGAAAAGTAAGATGGACCAATAAGGGTGAGTGGGGGCATCCAGGTCAAGCTGCTATGAAAACTTTGACAGATATCACTGCTTATTCTGATTATGTGGAAAATTTACTTAGATTATTTGATGAAGAGATGCCAGAGGATATTGAGGAATTAGAAATTGAATATCTAGAATATACTCCGAAAATGTTCTTGAATGAAGTGTATATGAATAAGGAAGCGTATAATACGCTTATTAGCCTTATAAAAAATAAGAAAAATATTATTTTAGAAGGAGCACCAGGAGTAGGAAAAACGTTTGCAGCAAAACGTTTAGCCTATTCTATGATGGGGGTAAAAGATACCAGTAGAGTAATGATGGTTCAGTTTCATCAAAGTTATTCTTACGAAGATTTTATTATGGGATATAGACCTACGAAGAATGGGTTTGAATTAAAGAAGGGAGCATTTTACAATTTTTGCAAAAGAGCAGAGATAGATAGTGACAATGATTATTTCTTTATTATTGATGAGATTAATCGAGGAAATTTAAGTAAAATTTTTGGAGAGCTGTTTATGCTGATAGAAAACGACAAGAGGGGGATGAAAATTCAGCTCATATATTCAGATGAGCAATTTTCGGTGCCAAAGAATGTATATTTGATAGGCTTGATGAACACTGCGGATAGAAGTTTAGCAATGTTGGATTATGCCTTAAGACGTCGATTTGCATTTTATGAGTTTGTTCCGGCGTTTAATACTGAAGGATTTATAAAATATAAAGATAGTAAAAATAATCTTAAATTTAATAATCTTATTTCTACAGTTGAACGTTTAAATAAGGCGATAGAAGATGACGAAACTTTAGGAAAAGGCTTTATGATAGGACATAGTTATTTCTGTACGGAAAACGAGATTGATGATAGTTGGTTAAATTCAGTCGTTAGGTATGAATTGGTTCCATTAATAAATGAATATTGGTTTGATGAGCCAGAAAAAATTCGTGACTGGGAAAGGGCACTTTACGGTTCAGTTCAATGATAAAAATTCAAAATATTTATTATATGCTTTCTTATGCGTATCAGGTTTTACGTGCTCAGGGCTATGAAAAATGTGTTAATGAAGAGTTTAAAAATACTGCGGATTTGTTAGCCTCAATTTTATGTAAAGCCGTATCAGTACAAATAAAGAGAGGGTTGGGAAGAGAATATAGAGAAACTAATGATGTGTTGAGTGGACCTAAAGGGAAGATATTATTATCCGAATCATTAAAGCAAAATACTTTGATGAACCATAAGGTTATTTGTGAATATGATGAATTTTCGGTAGATTCAAATTTGAATAGAATATTGAAAATAACAATGCTTGTATTGTTACATAGCGATATAAGTATACAAAACAAGAAAGAGATAAGGCGATTACTTTTATACTTTGATGGAATAACAGAGATAAAACCATCTCAGATAAATTGGCATCAACGTTTTAATAAAAATAACAAAACTTATGAAATGATGGTGAATGTATGTTATTTGGTATTAAAAGGGGTGTTGCAAACAGATATTGCAGGAAATATGAAACTACAAAAATATATAGATGAGCAAAGGATGAGTCGTCTTTACGAGAAATTTATTTTAGAGTATTTTAGAAAAGAACATAAAGAATTGAAAGTCAGTGCGTCACAAATTCCATGGGCTCTAGATGATGGAATTAATACGATGTTACCGGTGATGCAAAGTGACATTATGCTTGAAAAAAATAACAAGATACTTATTATAGATGCGAAATATTATTCTCATGCTACACAGGTCAAATTTGATAATCCCAAAATCCATTCTGGAAATTTGTATCAGATATTTACATATGTAAAAAATATGGATTACAATTTTAATGACAAAGAACATGATGTTGCAGGAATGTTACTTTATGCTAAAACAGACGAGAAAATTTTACCAGATAATGATTATAGTATGAGCGGGAATAAAATTAGTGTTAAAACATTAGATTTAAATACGGATTTCATACAAATTGCGCATACATTAGATGATATAGTTACAACTTATTTTGATACGATTTAGGGGCATTATATAAAATGAAATTATAGATTTTATTGAAAAAAGAATAATTAAATGACATATAAGCATTTCAGATGATATGACATCGAATGTAACATATATACCAGAAGGTCATAATGAAGCATTACCTATGTATATAACATCAGGAGTCGTCACAAAGATTACTCTAGTATTGCTTATGCTAGAAAATGAAGACTTAAAGATAATGTGATGTATAAGATTTGAAAGATAGTGATTAAAAATAAAGGAAATAAACATGGATAAAAATAAAGCGAATGAATTGATAGAAGGTTGTAAAAGTGCTTATATTGACGGCAATATAGCTTCTAATATTTTATATAGACCACAATTTGTATCAAATAATTACAAAGAAGGTAAAAAAGTTATATCTTATATTGAAGATGAATTAAGAGTTTGTGATAAATTTCAAATAAGCGTAGCATTTATAACTATGGGTGGTATAACGCCATTACTTCAAATATTAAAAGAATTAGAAGAAAAAAATATACCTGGTGAAATATTAACAACAAACTATTTGAATTTTAGTGAGCCAAGAGCTCTATTAAAATTAAATGAGTTGTCAAATATAACAATAAAAATGTATGATGCAGAAACGGCAAAAGAGGGATTTCATACAAAGGGATATATATTTAAAAAAGATGAAATCTATAGGATAATTGTTGGCAGTTCTAATATAACAAGTTCGGCACTTACAATTAATAGAGAATGGAATACAAAAATATTGTCAACAGAACAAGGTGAGTTAGCAAAAGATATTCTTTTAGAATTTAATGAATTGTGGAATTCAAAATATTCTTTGAATTATAATGAATTTTATGAGACATATAAAGAAAAATATAAGTTAATAAAACATCAAAGAGAGATTGCAAAAAAAGATAGTATAACATCTATTGAAAAATATAAATTAAAACCCAATTCTATGCAGGTGAAATTCATAGCTAATCTTAGAAAGTTAATACAAGCAGGTGAGAATAGAGCCATCTTAATATCAGCAACAGGTACAGGAAAAACATATGCTTCAGCATTTGCAATGAGAGAGCTAGGTTTTAAAAAAGTATTATTTCTTGTACATAGAAGTCAATTAGCAAGACAGTCATTAAAGTCGTATAAAAATGTTTTCTCTGATAATATTTCTATGGGATTGGTTGGTTCAGGTTATAAAGAATATGATAAAGATTATATATTTGCAACTGTACAAACACTTAATAAAGAAGATTATCTAAAAAAATATGCACCAGATAATTTTGATTGCATTATTTTAGATGAAGCACATCATTCAAGTGCAGATACATATCAAAAAATAATGAGTTATTTTAAACCTAAATTATGGTTAGGAATGACTGCAACGCCTGATAAAAGAGATGATAATATTGCTGGTAAAAATATTTATGAAATATTTAATCACAATATTGCATATGAAATTAGGTTGCAGCAGGCAATGAAAGAAGATTTATTATGTCCATTTCATTATTTTGGAATAACAGATATATCTATGTTAGATGATAAAAAAATTTCTAGTAAGAAAATGGATATTACAGATTTTAATCAATTAGTATCTGACGAGAGAGTAAGTCACATTATAAAACAGGCAAATTATTATGGATATAGCGGAGAAAGAGTAAAAGGGCTTGTATTTTGTAGTAGAATTGATGAAACAGAAAAATTATCAAAAAAGTTTAATGCTTTAGGATATAGAACTATTGCATTAAATGGCAATTCATCGGAAGAAGAAAGAACAAAAGCATTTGAACGTCTTGCAATGAATGAAGAAGATATAACTGATGAATTAAAACCCCTTGATTATATTTTTTCTGTTGAAATATTAAATGAAGGTGTTGATATTGTAGAAGTTAATCAGATTATAATGCTTAGACCAACACAATCACCGATTGTATTTACGCAACAATTAGGTAGAGGTTTGCGTAAAGCAGAAGGTAAAGAATATACAGTAATTCTTGATTTTATAGGAAATTATAAGAATAATTTTATGATACCAATAGCTTTGTCAGGAGATAAAACATATAATGCTGATACGATTAAAAAATATGTTATTAGCGGGAATAATACAATCCCTGGAGCGTCTACTATCCATTTTGACGAAATATCAAAACAAAAAATATTTTCATCAATAGATAAGATAAAAGGGATGAAGTCTATAATAAGAGAAAGTTATAGTACATTAAAAAATAGAATTGGAAGAGTACCATATTTAATAGATTTTTATGAAAATGGAGAAATAGACCCTCTTATTATAATAAAAGAATATAAAAGTTATCAGAATTTTCTTGAAGATATAGAAAAAGATTTGTATATAGGAAAAATAACAGATGGTGAAAAGCTTGTGTTAGAATACTTGTCAAAAACAGTATTAAGTGGTATAAGACCGTATGAATTAGAAATTCTTAAACAATTGCTTAATAGTGATAATCTTAATAAAGAAAAATTAAGAAATAATATTAGTGAAAAATATGGTTATTATATTGATGATGGTTGTATTGAAAATGCAATAAAAGTTTTGCAGGGACATTTTGTAATAAATGAAAATGAGTATGCAAAGTTTAAAAATATAGATATAGTTTTGTATGATGAAAATAAAACTATTAAGAGAATGATTGATTTCGCTAATAGATTAAAGCATTTAGAATTTCATAAACAAATAAAAGACATTATTAATGTAGGTCTATTAAGGTATAAAGATAAGTATTTAGAATGTAATCAAGCTAAAAATACATTTGTATTATATGAAAAATATTCAAGAAGAGATGTAAGCTTTATTATGAATTGCGAAAAAGATTTATCATCTATTATGTATGGAATGAAAAAAATAGGTAATGATGTATTTATATTTGTTACATATAATAAAGAGCTAAATTATAGTGATGAAAAATTATATGCAGATGGCAAGCCTAATTATGCAGATGAATTTGAAGATAATATGATATTTATGTGGGATTCTCAGCTTGGAAAAGGTGTTAATAGTAAATATATTGAAGATGTTGTTAGTGCAAAAAGAAAGCATTTATTTGTGAAAAAATCGGACATTGAAACTAGCTTTTATTATATGGGAGAGTTTAATATTTTAAATATAAAACCAGCACAAAAGAAAGATAATAATGGGAAATTGAGAGATATTGCAAAGCTTGAGATGAAAATGATAAATCCTGTTCGAGAAGACATTTTAAGATATTTAAAAAATAAATAATGAGGAAAAGTTAATGAAAACGATAAAAGTAGTAGCTGCTGTAATAAAGTTAGAAGATAAGATGGAAGAAACAAAAATATTTGCAACACAAAGAGGTTATGGCGAATTTAAAGGTGGTTGGGAATTTCCAGGTGGTAAGATTGAACAAGGAGAAACTCCTGAGCAAGCGTTAAAACGAGAAATTATGGAAGAATTAGATACAGAAATTGAAGTTGGAGAATTGATTGATACGATAGAATATGATTATCCTAATTTTCATCTATCAATGCAATGTTTCTGGTGTAGTGTTGTAAAAGGAGATTTAGTACTTAAAGAACATGAAGCATCAAAGTGGCTTACAAAGGATACATTAGATACAGTAAAATGGTTACAAGCAGATATAGGAATTGTTAATACTATAAAACATAGTATATAAATCTGTTTATAGAATTTATATCAAAAAATAATGTGATTATGAGATATCAGTTGTAAAATATAAGGAAATGAATTATATTTATAAAAAATAAAAAAGGCTGGTGTGGATTATGGATATAAATGAGATAGAAGCAGAGAAATATATAGATTATATAGAAGCTAATTATATGCAAATGGCACAAAATGTTAATAAACAATTTGAATTATCAAAGGAATTTATAAGAGCGAGTATTATTAGAGAAATAAAAGAATATTTGACACCGATACCAATTCATTATGAATGGGAGCTTGATGATTGTCCTTATGACTACTCAGGTATAATAATACAAGATGGATATATCAGTTTAAATCAAACAGTTTCTTCATTTTTAGAAAATGAATATACGGGTGATAAAGAAGCTACATACGAAAGTGGTAGGGGATTTAAGTATTGGACTTATGGAGATAAATTAGAATATTTAACAAGAAATATAGGCGAAGAAATATTACAATCATCAGTTAAATATCAACTAGAACAAAAGTTTGATACAGTTATTTCTGATGAAATATTTGAACTAGTTATGGATTGTAGTCACGATAAAGTTGATGATTATTGTTTATCAGGTGATTTTTTCTTTTGTAATGCAGCTATAGATTTTGTTGGTATTGGTGATATGTCATTAAGACAAATAGTTAATAAAAAGTTACATTAATGTAGTAGGAGCTATAGTAATGCAGAGTTTTTTTGTACAGAAAATAACATTTCCTATTTCAAAAGCAGTACAAATATTTGATTATATTAAGCAGACTGGTAATTATTTTGTTAGATTTGAAGTCAATGAAAAAAATGAGTTTGGTAAAATAGCTGAAAGTATTAATAGCCTGCTTGATTATATTGAAAAAGAAAAGTTAAAAGAAAAAGCGATAAAAAATAAACTTATACAACAAGCAGAAAGTGACCCTCTCACTGGAATAAAGAATAAAAAAGCAATTGAGAACACAAATTGTTATAAAATTATGCTGCTTACAGGTTCAAAGAAAAAAGAAACATTGAACTTTTATGGTAATGCGGGGTATAACAGTACAGATAAAACGGCGTTTATTCAGTGGCTTGAATAATACAAATTTTAGTTTTTATAGACAATAATAAAAAGGTATGTTGATTATATAAGCCCACTTTCGTTAAATAATGCACACCCCGTCAGTAGTCTGAACCCCCTTAACTGACTACGATTTGACTACTACACACTGCATTGAATTGCACCATTTTGAAGTATTTTGTAAAAAGTGTAGTTATTAATAAGGAAAATACGATGTCCGGAAAAGCCCATAAAACAACACAAAACTCAGCATTACAGGGCATTTTAAGATAGGAGAAAATTATGATTAAGATATTATTCATCTGCCACGGCACTCCAGTTTTATGATAATGCATACCTTCGTAGACTGGGGCAACACGGGGCAGAATATGGCGGAAAGCCTTGGAATTACTACGGTTTCGACTACTAAGGCTCATGGGAGAAATCGAGATAAATGCAAACGTGTTGGAAGAAATCCTTAGTAGTAATGGACTACTAAGCGATGGCACATATACAAAACTTTGAACATAAAAAGCCACAATCGTTGGTAGGGAGACTATCAGCATTGTGGTTCTTTTTATGCTTTCGCTTGTGACTTATAATCCGTTGCCTTAAAAACACACAAAAAATATAATATTATATGGAGGTATTTGTTGATATGCAAAAAAAATTTGGAATTGCCTTGAAAAAATTGAGAGAAGAAACAGGACTTAGCCAAGAAAAATTTGCGTTATCCATTGGTATGGATAGAACATATTATGCTTCTGTTGAAGCTGGGAAAAGAAATATATCTCTTCAGAATATTTGTAAGATAGCAGAGGGATTTGGAATGTCAGTTTCAGCTCTTTTTGTCGTGGTAGAAGAACAATAAGTATTGAGGGAGAAATTAAAGATGGATGTCAGAGAATTTGAAAATATAATGAAGTCAGATATTGAAGAGGTGTTTACTAATATTTTAGCTGAACATAATTATTTATTTCCTATAAGTGCACGATCGAGAAGTGGAGCAGAAATAAGTGATTATTTAGAGGACAGCTTTGTTGAATATCTAAATAATCATCCTCATATTAGGATATATAATCCCAAAGGTGCTCCTAAGGGGGCAACTAAAAATCCATATGACTTTTGCTTTAATTATAAGTGTGAAGAGTACAACTATGACGATTTGATTTGGGGAGATATTAAAGCAACAAAATTTTCATATGCGGATAGTAATCCGGATTTAGGAACTCCAGAAAAAATAATTAAGTTTATTATGGATGGACATTTTTATTTAATGTTTGTTTTTTTGGAATATGACGCGACTGAAGATAATCAGACAAAGTTCAGACCGTTTGATGATGGTAGATATGTTCATTGTCAATTTTTAAAGGATATTAATCACACTGTAAGGATAAATCCGAAACCACAGTTCCAAGTAAATATTAATGAGCCAGAAGAATATAGAACTAGAGAAGAGTTTCTTGAACTATTTTATGTTAAATACCAAGAGTCTATAGATCGTATTATTGAAAAACAGACAAAGAAAAAAGCTGAATTGGATAGCAGATTTGATGATTTGGGAAAAAGATTACTCATATATGCAAAGAAAATTACTGAAGGAAAACAATAAAAGGAGATAATAAATATGCAGGTTGTTGAATTTGAAACGAAGATGAAAGACGATATAGAGCATATTTTTAATTCATTTTTATCAGAACATAATTATACGTTGCCCATTAGTGCCCACGCAAGAGCAGGAGCAGAGGTAAGCGACTATTTGGAGGATTGGTTTGTTGGATATGTGTTGGAACATCCACATGATAGAATATATAATCCTCAGGGTGCTCCAAAGGAGAATACGAAAAATCCGTTTGATTTTTGCTTTAACTATAAGAATGAAGAATATCATGATTTTGATGATCTAGTTTGGGGTGATATAAAAGCAATAAAAAGTACTGGTGCAGGAAGCAATCCAGATTTGGGAACTCCTAAAAAGGTGATTGATTTTATTAAGGATGGTCATTTTTACATACTATATGTTTTGGTGAAGTATAAGCCAACTAAAGATGGATATATCCAATTAATTAAATTTGATGACGAAAAATATGTGCATTGTGTTTTCTTGAAAGATATGGGGAAATTTAGAATTAATCCTAAACCCCAATTTCAAGCAAATATTACTGAGCAGGAAGAATATAGAACCAGAGAAGAGTTTGTCAAGTTGTTTTATAAAAAATATATGGAATCTGTGAAGCGTAATTTAGAAAAACAGAAGAAAAAACAAAAAGAATTGCCAGATATTTTTGCTTCTTTGGAAAATAAAATTAATGAATATTATACGCAGGATTAATGTAAAAAGAAAAGACTTCGTCTCTCATTGAGATGAAGCCTTTTCTTTTTAAGCATATAGATATGTTTTTATAAATTTTTGTTCATCAGTTGTTATATTGTAAATGGAATAAATATAATTGTTTAGAGTGTTATAATATGTTGAATTTTGACATTCCAATAGCTTTTCAACTAAATCAATTATTGGGTAATAATATTCATCTGATATACAAATACGTATTTCTTTTAAATCTGAAGTTTTTATCTGCGGAGTTTTACCTTTTTCTACACGTATTATTTTATTTATTCGACAGAAATATGTTATTAATTCGGAATTTAATATTCCACAAACATATTTAAGCATGTCGGTATCTTGCTTGGCGTTAGATTTGTTACTCAATACATAAATGCTATTGTTGGCGGCAAAAGGATCTTCAGTATAAGTTGCAATTATTTCTGTCGCACTTTGACGTATAAAAATCTTTGGTGACAAATAAGCATCTTTATCTCCGAGAGTTACTCTTTTTTTATTCTTTACACCAGCTAATTCTAATTCTTTTTTGAACTCTTCAGAAATGGCTAGTTGAAGCTCATAATCATATTTGATATGGCATGTTGGTGTTAATTCCCCAAATTTACATTTTAATCCTTTAGAACCTTCGATATATGGGAATACCAAATGTTTTTTTTCGATAAGTGGATTAACAACAAATTCCTCTGTTTTACCAGTAAGTGCACAACATGTTCGTAGAGCCTTTCCAGGGTAATAGGTATCCAGACGAGGATACTTCATTACTTTATCGTTGATATCTTTTGCTTGATGAACTAAAGGAATGAAAATTTTATACTTGTTTTTTGAATCGTCCCAAATGGCTTGATTGATTTGGCAAGAAATATTATTTTCAATATCTTTAAATATTACTGAATCATTGGATTCTTTACGGTTACTTATATTTATTATGATTTGACCACTAGCAACATCTTCAAATGCCTGTAGGCCTTTTGTGATGCTATTTATATAATAATTTTCAATGATGTATTTTCTTAAATCTATATAAGCCGTTTCAAAAAATGCTATATCCAGTATAAATATAAGCTGTCCATTTGGTTCAAGTTGTTTTAAGCCATTTTCGACAAAGAACATGGATATATTAAACTTATTATTTCCATTTCTATTTTGTACGAAATCAAATGTATTGAAGTATGCTCTTTTTTCTTTTGTCATATTTCGACTTCTTTTTCCGTACATCGTAATAAATGGGGGGTTGCCGATTACTAAAGAGAATTTTTTTGAAAAAACATCTCTTTGTGTAAAGTCGAATGATGTCAAGTTTAACTTATTTAATTTAAAAAATGGGTTGGTATTAAGTGCATCTGCAATCAGAGGCAATAAAGTTGTAAGTAGGTTTATTTCAGTGATTTGTAGCGCGAGCAAGTCATTATCATTCCCATACAGATTCTTTTGTATATATGTCAATATTTCTTCACTTGTATTTCCCTCTTTTTTCATAATTGCAATAATTCTGTTTGCTATATGTACCATAAACAAACCAGAACCGCACGAAGGCTCTAAAATCAATCCTTTGAACAGTTCAGAGTCTGAAATCATTTGAGTTATAAGTGAATCATCTCTAGTATAGAATTGTCCTAAATCTTTGCGCAAGTTTTTAGGAAGCGTACTCTCATATAATTTACCTAATGCATCAAAAAGATTATCTGAAGAATCGATATGTAGATTATTTGATTTTTGGAATGTTGTTTCAAATGAAAGAGGGTATACATTACTGATTGTGATTGAATTTTGTCCTGTCAATTTTTGTAATTGTATATTTATCAATTGTATAGAGTTGATTACAAAGTTTTGAATCTGTTCTGTATAATCTGTTGTCAAAACAAAAACTCCTTTTTATATCTATAGTTATCCCAAGGGGGAGTATTATCTCTGTGTCTTTTTATCATAAAGACCGATGCCCACTCAAACACGTTTTTTCGCGAAATTGCATAGTGGGAATCTCAGTGTCTTTTAACATATTTAATATAATATCATAGCACATAATTGCATATAACTGGCTAATATTAGATACAATGTTTTATTTGTCTTTTCGCCAAATCATATAAATTAATGTGCTTTTTTCTTGATTTTTTGAGCCTTTTCAATGGCTTTTCGCTCACGATAGGCTTTTTGCTTTCTGGCATTTCGAACCTTTTGGCATTCTTCGGCATCACAAAATTCCTGTCGGTTGCTCTTTCGTATTATGAATTTACCACAGTTCCGACAACGAATCATAATGCCTTTTGGACGATTATCCGGTTTCCCTTTATCTTCTGGTGCAGGGTCTTCAGAAAGCATTCTTGCAAGTGTTAGCCATGCAATATCAAACACGGAATTAATATCGGTAGAAAATTCTAATCGGTTAGTGCGGGGATCTACCTTTAATTTCATGGTAAATTCCGGGATGATGTCAATAAGTGCATTTCGTAATTCATCGTAATTGTCATATGGTGTGGTGGCGAATTCTCCAATTGGAGGCTTTTCTGCCGGATGATTTTTAATGTATTCATTATCAATTCGTATTTCTTCTATGAGATTTCCTTTTGCACTCCCGTAATCTAAGTCATCCGGTATTGCAACGATAGGATGCTTATATTTATCAAAGAAAGAGTAGCCCTCAAAGTATTTTCCTTCTTTGGATAAATCATATGCAGCTTCGTCATCGGCAATACAGACACCTTCAAGAGCAACATAAAACATGACTGCATTATATAATTTCCCGAGGTCATCTAAGAAGTTGTTAATCTCGAATGTTCCGTCTTTTTCTACCATTTCTGCATCGAAGCTATTTATATCAAACGATTCATTCAATTCAGAATAAATGAAATCAATATTATATGGATGCATATTATTTGTACACCATTCCATGATGAGCTGTGTATATGGAATTTTATTATCAAAGCTGTTTATCTGCATTGCCAGATTGCAAAGGCTGGTAAGCAGTCCCTGTCCGGAAAGAAAATCTTCTTTAGGAAAGATGGGTTCACATCCGGGGCGGCAAAATGGTGTTGCACAATAATCATCGCTTTTATCAATATCAAGTTCATATTTCTTGAATCGGAAAGGGTGGTAAATCAGTTGCCCGATACCACCGATTTCTTTAAATCCTAATATATCTGTTGTTTTATCTGCTTCTGATGGAATCGTTTCATCATTCCAGTTTAATGGCATATCATACCTCATTCCAATCGTTAATTCGTAACCGTTAGCGTTACCGTCAGTTTTTGGACTTCGGTTACATTATAGCTTAAAATATTCATGAAAACAATAAAAAGTTACACAAAATGCTGTAACGGATTTGTACCTTGACAATTTCATCCCGTTCTCAATGAACAAGCCTTTGTTACTGCGGGGACTGGTAGCCGCCATGAGCGGTAGCAGAGAAACGACCATTGAAGAGACGGACGCAACAAAATCTACGAAAGGAGCAACATCTTATGGAAAAAACAACTATGAGTGTGCAGGAATTATCTGCACAGATGGGAATCAGCCTGCCAAAGGCATATGAACTGGTAAAGACACCGGGATTTCCGACAATACGAATCGGAGCAAGAATTCTGATTCCGATTGAAGCCTATAAAGAATGGCTTGTAAGAACATCTATTAATCATTAAACAGGATTGCAGAAAAGGAGGAGGTGAACAGGATGGGAGATATGACAGTGGATGAATTAAAGGATAAAAAGCTGTGGTTTTTATGGTCAGCAAAACCCGGCAGGAATGGAAAAGTTACCAAAGTTCCATTCGCAGCAAACGGAGGAGCTACAGGAACAGATGATGCACATAAGGGTACATGGGTATCTTTTGATGATGCAGAATCAGCCAGAAATCAGTTTCGTGCATCGGGGCTTGGTTTGAAGATTCCGAAAGGCTTCTTCTTATTAGATATAGACCATAAAGATATTTCAGATCCATTTGCACAGCTTATGTTATCTCGGTTTTCTTCCTATGCAGAAGTATCTCCAAGTGGCAAAGGGATTCATATTATTGGTCAGTGTGATATTACAAAACTTCCGGTACATTTTGATGATAGAAGGAAGAAACTTGTGCTGGACAGTGAATATTATCAGAAACGTTCTGATATTGGATTGGAACTTTATATCGGTGATATTACAAACCGATATGGCACTTTTACAGGAAACACAATTAACAGTCTGCCGATAGCTGACTGTACACAGGCGGTTCTTACCACCTTGGATAAGGAAATGAGGAAAAAGCCGAAAGCGAAGTATAGTGCAAAGCGTGATGGAGATAGGGCAGTATTTGATATTGTCTGTGATCTTCGTAAGCAGAAGAACGGAGATAAGTTCATCCGGCTTTATGATAAAGGTGATTTCAGTGAATATGGTTCCCAGTCTGAGGCGGATGCTGCCCTTTGTGCTTTGATAGCATTTAGGACAGGAGCAGACCCGGATGCGATTGATGAAGTGTTTCGCAGTTCTGCTTTATATCGAAGCAAATGGGAAAGGGACGATTACAGGGAAAACACAATCAATGCAGGAATTTCAGCCTGTAATGGTGTGTTTCACAGGTCAAAAATGGAACATCCTGATTTCATAAAGTTTAATGAACAGACAGGAGAACCATATGTGAGTGTACCGCTTCTTGCAAAATATGTAAGAGAACATCTGCAATATATTTTAGTCCGTGACAATGGTAAACAGGGACTTTTGAAATATGTATACGAAGGTGGATGTTACAGGCTTTATGCAGATAATATGTTGCTTGGAATCATAAAGAAGTATATTGCTGATTATGACGAGGAACTTGTAAAGATGAGTAAGGTCAATGAGGTACTTTTGCATATTACCACAGACCTTACATATGTAAGTCAGGATGCATTGAATGCAGATGAGGATATCATCAATTTTCAGAATGGAATTTTGAAGATTACTGCAACTGATACAGAACTGATACCACATTCAGCAGATATACTTTCCACTATACAACTTCCTTGTGAATGGTCGGATGAGGATATTGATACACCTGTATTTGATTCTTATATGGACACAATTACTAACGGAGATGAGATGGTAAAGCAGTTGCTGATGGAATTTATTGGTGTCTGTATTTCCAATGTGAAAGGCTGGCGGATGAAAAAAGCATTATTTCTTGTAGGGCAGGGAGATACAGGAAAGTCACAGCTTAAAAGTCTTGTGGAGCGTCTGCTTGGCAGGGGCAACTTTATAGGCATTGATCTGAAAGAAATTGAATCCCGGTTTGGAACAGGGGCAGTGTATGGAACAAGGCTTGCAGGAAGTTCGGATATGAGTTTTTTGTCTGTGGATGAACTGAAAACATTCAAGAAAATGACAGGCGGGGACAGCCTTTTTGCAGAATTTAAAGGACAGCAGGCATTTGAATTTACATTTAATGGATTGCTGTGGTTCTGCATGAACCGGCTGCCGAAGTTCGGGGGAGATGACGGCAAATGGGTATATGACCGCATTATGGTGGTGGATTGTCCAAATGTGATACCGAAAGAACAACAGGACAAGCAGCTTTTAGAAAAAATGTATGCAGAGCGCAGAGGCATTGTGAAAAAAGCTGTGAAAGCGTTGCAGACTGTTATAGCAAATGGGTATCGTTTCACAGAGCCGGACAGTATTGCAGAGGCAAGAAGAGATTACCAGAGCGCAAACAGTACAGTGATTTCTTTTTATAAAGAATGTATGTGTCCTTGGGAGAATGGCAAAATTGTCAGACATTGTACCACAGGGAGAATATACAAGGTATATCAGGCATGGTGCAGGGAGAACAATCATGGTTATGCCAGAACTGCAAAAGAGTTCAGAGAACAGCTTGCAGGATATCTTGGTGGTACGTTTGCTGATGTGACAACAAGGCAGAAGGGTAATACCTATTACAAAAATTTCACAATAACAGAGGAAACCAAGGAACTTTATGCCAAGGAATACGGATATGAGGAAACAGAGTTCCTTGCCGGGTAGCAGAGGTAGCAGTACGGGTAGCAGTTACAAGAATTGCTGCTACCGGTACTGCTACCTCGGAAGATAGAACTGCTACCCACAGATAAAAGGAAGGAGAGAAGAAGATGACACACAGAATATTTTATGGAATTGATTTCAAGTTGACAGATTCTGATAAGAAGATGTTTTCAAGAGAGGGGTATGAATGCAAGGATTTATTGCAGGGAAGGGCAGGATTGCCTGTGGTGGTATCGCAGAAGCAGGACAAGGATTTTCCAATATGGAAAGTGCAGTATGGATTTTCGTGTCTGGTATTCCCTACTTATGAAGATGCAATGGATTTCTGCAGAGACAGATTTACAAGATTAGATGGAAAGGCGGTGTAGTGGATGCAGATGATAAGATACCATCCTCTGATTGATGGAGATACAGATGGACTGGAAAAGATACCGATGTTTTTATCAACAGACAAGGAAACAGTACGGCAGAACAGTAGAATGTACCTGTCGGAGATTATTTCCAATTATTACAGGCTTTATTCAAAAGAGCCGATGAGCCAGAATGCTACTGACAGCATAGAAATTCACTGTCCTCTGTGCGGTGCGGTATTAAGGCAGATGGCTCAAAACCATGATGCAAATAAACTTGGTCTGTACACCTGTGACAGGTGCAGACGATAGAAAGAAGGAGGATTTTACTATGGTATTTCCATTAACAAAACTGAATAAGGAAGGGACATTGCTGAATGCGTCCCATTCTTATTATACTGAAGAATATGCACAGAGAATGTGCAACTTGTATTTGACGGATGAACTGAGCCGGGATGAGACATGAAAGATAAAGAGAACGTACAGACTTCATGCGAGCAATGATCATACAGAGGAAATGGCATTTGCGTATGAAATTCATTGCCCGAAGTGTGGCAATCATCTGAAACAGATTGGGAGACAGCTGACATTAAATACACTTGGACTTTATAAATGCCCTGTGTGCGACAGAAATTAAGGAGGATAAGAACATGATTAGTAATACACAGATTACGGCGCAGCCGGAATATGATATTCAGTTCTGGAATGCGATGAGAAACAAAGAGGCGAGAGAGGATATTCTTGCAAAGGGCAGGGATATTAGCACAGGAACTTACAGTATGCCGACTGTTGCAGCCGGAAAGGTCATGAATGAAATTGAAAAGGAATCTGATTTCAGAAAGATAGCGACAGTTATTCGTGCATACAAAAATGGCTACAAAATCTTTGCAAAGGACTGCAAGGATAAGGCGGAATTTGTAGCGGAGGGAGCTGCAATCCCGGTATATGAAAGTGCCGGAGATTTCGATGAAAAAACGATTGAAAGCTATAAGCTGGCATCTATCGTTACTTTGGATGAGGATTTTGTAAATGACGCAGGATTTGATATTGAAAAGTATCTGACACAAAAGCTTGGGAAGTCATTTGGAAAAGCAGAGGATAACGCATTTATTAATGGAACCGGAGCAGATGAGCCTACAGGTATACTTCATCATACAGATGGAGCCAAAACAGCACTGACAGTAGAAACGCTGACTTATGATGATGTGATTTCTTTATATTTTAGTGTTGATAAGGAATACAGAAAAAATGGCATCTGGCTTATGAATGATAAGACAGCACTTGCACTCAGAAAGCTGAAGGATAACGATGGCAATTATTTGTGGAATCAGGCAAATGATACAATTCTTGGCAAACAGGTTATTATTTCGGAATATATGCCGGATATCGAAACAGGTACTAAGCCGATTGCATTTGGTGACTTTTCTTATTACTGGATTGTGGGAAGAAAGCCTGTGACGGTAAGAACATTGTTGGAAAAATTTGTACTGTATGATCAGATTGGATATCTTGCATTTGAGTTCCTTGACGGAAAACTTGTAAGAAATGAAGCAATCAAGGTTATCCAGATGGCAGATGCAGGGAAATAATCATAGAATTGTTTGATTTTATTTCTATCATCTTGAATGGGATATATGCCCCTTGTATGGTATTTAGCTGTATTGGGGGTTAATACCCCGTTTAAATTCGCAGTTTTTGTGCGTGAAGGGGCGGCACCGTTGCCCTGCATAAAAGGTGACAGAGATTCAGACCGCCCCTGGGGGCAAATATCACAGAATCAGAGTAAAAATGACAAAAAAGGAAAAATAGTACAAAGGAGTCAGCTGTGTGACCACCTTGTCGGAAGGAGAGATACTATGAATGCAGAAAGCAATGAAAAGCTTCCTGTTAGTGAGAAGTATATGCTCACCATCAAGGAGGCAGCAGCTTATTTTAATATTGGTATAAAGAAACTGAGAAGAATTGCAGAGGATAACCTTGGAACGGTGGCGGTGTACTGTGGAAACCGATTCCTCATTATCCGCCCGAAGTTCGAAGAATTTATTCTTAATTCTTCAGAAATATAGTTCCTTTTATCTGCCGAAAGTAGTTGCTATTACAGGGCATAAGAGCGAACATAGGATGACCCCGAAAACCCTTGAAAACAGCCACTTTTGGCAGAAAGGAAGTACTTTTATGGCAAGACCAAGTTTAGCAGAAAAGGATATTTTAAATCCTTCTGAGGCAATTGAATATTTTGTTCTGAGCCGGAGAAAATTTTATGATTTATTGAATGATACGGATGGAGAAGATTTTCTGGCATATTACGGAGAACGCAAGCTGATTCTTCGTGTAGCCTTTGAAAGGTATCTGCATAACCATCCAGAACTAAGGAGGCGGGTATAATGGCAAAGGCAGGAAGAGGACAGACAAGGCGAGATTCCAAGCGTAGAGTATTAAGACCGGGAGAGAGTGTAAGAGCAGACGGAAAATATCAATATAAATATCACATTGATGGAAAACCACACTTTGTATACAGTTGGAAACTGGAGCCTACGGACAAACTTCCAAAGGGCAAAAAGCCATGCCTCTCCCTTCGTGAATTGGAAAAACAGGTAAACACAGATTTGGATTTGCTTGTAAATATCGTAGACGGACAGATGACTGTCTGTGAACTGGTAGACCGATATTTGAAAACAAAGACCGGAGTAAGGCAAAGCACGAAACAGGGATATGTTACAGTACAGAGATTACTTGCAAAGGAAGCATTTGGCAAAAAGACGATACGAAGTGTGAAAACTTCCGATGCAAAGCTGTTTCTTATCAAATTGCAGCAGGAAGATGGCAAAAGCTACAGTTCCATTCATACCATCAGTGGAGTGTTGCGACCAGCCTTTCAGATGGCGGTGGATGATGACATTCTGGTAAAGAATCCATTCGGATTCCAGCTTGCTGGAGTATTGGTAAATGACGCAGTCACAAGAGAGGCAATTTCCAAAGACCAGATGAGAAAATTCCTAAAGTTTGTGCATGACGATGTGGTGTACTGTAAATACTATGAAGCTGTGTACATACTCTTTCATACGGGAATGCGAATATCGGAATTTTGTGGACTGACGCTGAAAGACATTGATCTTGAAAATAGAACCATAAATATCGACCATCAGTTGCAGAGAACATCAGATATGCGATACATCATAGAAACCACAAAGACGGATGCCGGAACAAGAGTATTACCAATCACGGAGGATGTGGCACAGATGTTTCAGGCAATCATTGAGGATAGAAATGCACCGAAAGTGGAGAAAGCCATAGATGGATATAGTGGATTCCTGTTTTACGATGATAATGGAATGCCACTTGTGGCAATGCACTGGCAGCACCGATTCAATCATATGGTCGGCAGATACAATGACATCTATCGGGTGCAGTTGCCAAATATCACGCCTCATGTATGCCGACACACCTATTGTTCAAATATGGCAAAATCGGGAATGAATCCAAAGACATTACAATACCTCATGGGGCATTCGGATATATCAGTCACAATGAATGTGTACACGCATATCGGATTTGATGATGCTGAGGAAGAATTGAAACGGATGGAAGAGTTTAGAAAGGCACAGGCGGAGGTTGAGCAGAAGAAAGAGAAACTGATGTCACAGAAGATGTTTAAGGTAATTTAAAATGGAAGATAGGTAACGCTCTGGTTTAGGCTGGGGCGTTTTTTCTATGGAAAAGAATAAGCATATCAGATATAATGTAATTTGGATTATCGTATTTGAAAGAAGGTGTGTTATGAATAAAAGAAAACTCGATTCATTGCTATGGGAAAATATTCCTATTGATAATTTTATAGTTAGTGGCCATTCAGATATAAAACAAGAAAATCTTGACGATGTGTTTTGGGATGATGTAGATGAATTATGTGTAAACAGAGATGATAATTATAATATCAGTATTTCGTGCGTAAGATATTTGAATCAATATAAAGAAATAAAGCAAAGACCTACAGTGGATAAACGAGAATTTATACCTGGGGAGACTATGCCGGCGGGAAAATTAGAAATAAAAATATTTGATGATTATACGGTTACTTTTACACCTATGTATTGTGATGGATATATAAGTAAACTGGACAAAACGGACTATAAACTATCTTGTTATTGTGTTGAAGGAAAAAGTGTGAAAACACCATCGGTTATTAAAGAATGGATACTGAATGGTAGTAAAAGTGGTTTGCGCTTTTGTGAAAATTCAAGATTTGAATATAAGGTACAAGGTTCTGTTTCTGGGGTTTATGGAGATTTACAGTTTCCAATAAAAGAGGAATTGGAAGAGCAGGAGTATATAGGAAGGTTTATACACTTTAAATATAAAGATACGGCATTTGACATTCATTTTGTTGGGAACAAATATGGACCTTCATGGAGTACCAATCTTAGTATTTCTTATTTTGAGAAGTATGGAAGAATTCCAAGTATAGAAGAAAGAAAACAAATTAGAGAGTATTTGAGTTTTTTTGTTGGAAAGAGATTGATGTATGTAGGTGAGTCTTCATTTGACGAAAATGGCAATCAAATCGGTTTCGTTATGAAAAATCCAGGGACATATGGTTTTGATATAAAAAAAGAATGTATATCTGGGGCAAAGACGCCTATTAAAGATGATGTATCGTTTCTTCATAATTATTTGGATACAATTCAAAAATATATAGAGCCATTTTCGGAATTATATGAGAAACTTGATTTTGCTTCTTTTTTTTCGGCATATTGGTATGCTCAAAAAGTTACACAGCCTATGGACTTACCTATACTTTCCGCTGCATTGGAAAATTTGAAAAGAAAGTGGTATGAAGAAGTTGAAATTAATCCAGAAACAGTGCTTATGGACAAAAAAGATTTTTCTAAAAGAATAAAATCAATAAAAAAAATGGTGGAAACACAGTTTGCAGGAACGGAGTATGTGGAAAGAATGAAGAGAAGTGTTGAAGGTATGAACCGCATGTCTGTGAGTGAACAATTAACACATTTTTTTGAAGGAATAGACATGCCCGTTGGTAAAAAAGAGAAGAAGGCGTTGCAAGCACGAAATTTTTCTGCGCATGGTTTATATGCTGGAGATAGTATTGATTACGAAGAACAGTTTATGACAAGTCAGGTATACGAGTGTATCTTGGTTAGGGTAATATTAAAATTGCTAAAATATGAAGGAAATTATATTGATTATGGGACTATTGGATATCCGGAAAAGAACATTAACTGTCCAAGCGGAAGTGAAGTTGGTGAAATCCCTTAGTAGTAAGAATTCCCCTTTTACTACCAATTTTACTACTAACAGGTAGTAACAACTTGCTCCATCTTGCTCTGATTTGCCACAATCTGTAATTTTAGAGCATATCACAATAATCCCAGAAAACCTTGCAAAACAGGGCATTTCCGGGCAAAACAAGGAGAAACAAAACAATGATAAAAGTACTTTTCATCTGCCACGGCAATATCTGCCGTAGTACTATGGCAGAAAGTGTTATGACATTTTTAGTTAAGAAAGCTAATGTAGAAGATAAGTTCTACATCAATTCAGCGGCTACAAGTCGAGAGGAGATTGGCAATCCTCCACATCGTGGGACTGTAGCTAAGTTAAAACAAGAAGGTATTCCAGTAGTACCACATTCTGCGGTGCAGATGACTTTAAATGATTATGAAGAATATGATTATTTAATTGGAATGGATACAGAAAATATACGCAATATGCAGCGTATGACAGGGGGCGACCCTGATGAGAAGATATATAAGCTTATGACCTTTGCAGGTTCAGGCATGGACGTAGCTGACCCCTGGTATACAGGAGATTTTGAGGCTACTTATAGAGATGTGAGAAAAGGTTGTGAAGGGTTGCTAAAAGTGTTGCTAGAAAATTAAATGTATAGTTAAAATGGTTTATCTGTATTCTATTAAGAAAGATTAATAACAAACTTTATAATGCTATCAAAAAAGTCCCATATTGATATTGTATAAGGTAATAAAAGTTAAGTTATTAGTATTTTTATAAAAACGAATACAAATTATAAATAAGTTGAAAACATAAAACTTGCTGTGTTTTTTATAATGAAAATAGTTGATATTATAAATAAAATAATGTAAAAAAAATTAGGTTTTATGGAGTAGTTTTCCATAGATAAAATGTTTAAAGCAGAATGTTCGTTTAGAATATAGAGAATGTCTATGCTTCATTGTGGAAATACAAAAGACAATCGTTAATGTGGTTGTAGAACTGCTTGATAGTCAGGGGAAATTTGATTTTATTTTAAGAAGAAAATAAATAGCAACAGTCATTGTAAATATAAGATTAAAAAAATAAGTGCTACTACAACGATTAGATTTTTGTTGTGGTAGCACTTTATTTTTATTTACATAAATAATAAGCCAAAGTTTGTAGCTGCATAAGAATTGACAGTTGTTGAGATAACTTGAAAAACTATTAAAGTATATTACTTATAATTTGTTCTTTGTATACTTTGCGATAAGTTCTATCATTTTATTAGGGTCAAGTGGTTTTGAAAGGTGTTCATTCATTCCTGCTTCTATAGATTTTTTAATATCTTCACTAAAAGCATTAGCTGTCATGGCGAAAATAGGAATAGTAGTTGCGTCTGGTCTGTTAAGTTGTCGTATGTTTTTTGTTGCGTCAATACCATTCATAACAGGCATCATAATATCCATAAGAATTATATCAAATGTACCTACAGGAGAATTTGTAAATGTGTCGACTGCTATTTGACCATTAGAAGCATTTGTGATAACTGCACCAGCATCTTGAAGTATAAATTCTGCTATTTCTATATTAAGCTCATTGTCTTCAACTAGAAGAATTTTAGTACCTAAAATATCAATAGCTTTTTCGGTTTGTTTATTTTCAATTATATGATTACTATGGTCAATTTGGAAAGGAAGGATAACAGTAAATGTACTTCCTTTGTCTACTTCACTTTCGATATTTATGTATCCATTCATTTCTTCTACAATTTCTTTAACAATTGACAGTCCAAGTCCTGTACCCTTGAACTTTGTTCTAGGTCCATTTTCACCTTGAATAAATGGAGTAAATAGCTCGTTGTCAACAAATTCTTTTGTCATTCCTATGCCTGTATCTTTTACAGTTATTTTTAATGTAAGAGTATCATTGGTACGGCTATATTCTTCTATATTAGTATATAGAGTACCATTTGGTTTGTTATATTTGATACTATTTGTATAAAGATTAATTAAAATTTGTTTAAAATGGAGTGGGCTTCCAATCAGCCATATATTAGTTCCATCTATGTGTTCAGAAATAGTTTGTATATTATTTTCTATGGCTTGACTTTCAACAACGGATAGTACTTCTTCACCAACTTGTCTTAAGTTAAAAGGAACGTGTTCAAGTATTACTTGACCTGATTTAAGACGACTTAAGTCAAGGACATCATTAATCAATTGTAGGAGATGTTCTGATGAGGTCTTTATTTTATCAAGACATTCATCCGTTTTTTGTTTATTATTTTCGCTCTTTTCAATTATATTGAGCATACCCATAATTCCATTTATAGGAGTTATGATATCATGGCTCATATTTGCAAGAAATGTTGTTTTTGCATTATTAGCATATTCTGCAGTTTGCAAAGCATTTTCAAGTTCAGCCTGTTTTTGCGTTATTTCAATATTGGCAGCTTGAAGACGTTTTGATGTATTGTACATGTATATTAGTATAAAAAGCAGAATAGTAATTACAATTGCTATTATTAAAATAATATACATTATGTGTGTTTCAAAAAAATCTTTGAAAGTGTATTCATGTTCAATATAAGAGTTTTGTGATAGTACTGCTCCTGATAAAAATGTACCGGCAGCAGTAATTCCTTTATTAATGATATTTGCAAGCTCTGGTTCTGATTTTGTAGTACATATGCAAATGTCTATTTGTTTTGAAACCTCTGCTATTTGAAGTTGTGAATTTATATCAAATTGCTTCATAAGGTTTATTTGAGAAGCAGTAACAATAGTGCTGTTAGCTTGTCCATTTATTACAGAATTAAAGCAATCTTTTGTTGTATCACAAAATAATATTTCAGAATTTGGAAATAGAATTTTAATAACTTCACTACTTATAAAACTTTCATTAGAAGTTGCAATTGTTCCTGTAACATTTTCATTTGAGTTACTGTTAAAAAATAGTACTGGAGTACTTGTGATAATAGAATTAGTTTGAATAAGGTCATATTGTTCAGCAAGCCAGTAGTCACTGTATGATGGACCTATAGCATCAATCTCTCCATTGAGAAATGCACTATATAACTCTGTATGATTGTTATAACAATATACTTTGATATTTATATTAAAATTATCCTGCATTGTTTCTGTTAAAGCATTTAAAACACCTATAAAGTTACCGTTATCATCTAGGTCAGAGTAGGGAAGGTTATTTTCAAGCCATTGAATAAGGACTGTCTTTTGGTTACTGTCTTTTGTTACTCCTATTTTTAAGTTGGAAAATTCTTTTATATTGCTATAAAGAAGGTCACTTCGGTTAGTTGTGGTATATAAATAATAAGTTTCTTTTCCTTGTGGATATTTTGAATAGTTAAAGAGGCTAGTTCTTTCTTCTGTATATGAAATATTACCGAATAAGTCAATTTCACCATTGATTAGCATTTGATATAATTCTTTAAATGAGCCATAAACATATTCGTATTTCCAACTCGTAAAATATGAAATTTTTTGAAGATATTCGTAGCCTGCACCTGTTTTGTATTCTCCATCTTTACCTTATTCGTATGTTGGAACATTAACATAGCCAACTTTTATAGTTTTGTCATTGGTTGTATTGGCATTATTATTCTCAGCAAATGTATTTACTGGATTAAGTATTAAAAATAATATTATAATAAATGTAATTGCAAATGGTATATTATATATTGAATTTTTAATTTTTGTGTTCAAGATAAAGTATCTCAAAGACCTTTCTTATAATGTGTTTGTGTTAATGCACAAAGAATTATATTAGAAAGTTGAGGTAAAATCAATATAATGTTTAAGTTTCTATATTTTAACTTGTGGAGATAAAAGAGTTAGTTAAGGTCTTTATTTTGGTTTACAGTTGATTCGAGGTTGTGTTCTATCTTTTTTAGGGAGGAGAACAGTGTTTCTAATTCGTCTACAGGTATATCTTTACAAAATGTTGAGTCTGCCATGTCGAAGATTTTGCAAACTTCTTTAGCTTTTTCAACTCCATCATCAGTAAGGTCAATAAGCCAAGAACGGCGGCAGTTTGGCTTTTTTGTCCTTATAATAAGTCCTGCTTTTTCAAGGCGGTCAAGGGTTCTTGACATTGTTGTAACATCAATAAGACATTCGTCAGCAAGTTCACGTTGAGTCATAGAGCCTTTAGTAAGTAGAGCTTTTAAGATACGAGGTTGACCTTCACCCACAGTAAGTCCTAGCTTAATAAAAGGTGGTTGTAGAAATTGTCTTCTTAGAATTTCTATTTTAAATAGTAGAGTTCTTATATCATCATTTTTCATAATTAAATTCCTTTCATATAATTAGACAGGTAATAGGTATCAGATTTGTAAGGGGCTGTCGCACTAAGAAAATTTTATGCAAAGTATAGTTGATTGATATAGTAATAATGCTATATTGTTTATAAATTTTAGGTAGTGCGACAGTAATATTATTCAAGTTCAAATTGTCCTGTGTATAATTGATAATATCTACCTTGTTTAGATATTAATTCGTCATGGCTACCTCTTTCTATAATTTCCCCTTTTTCAAGTACCATAATAGCATTAGAGTTTCTTACAGTTGACAAGCGGTGAGCGATTACAAATACTGTTCTGTTTTGCATAATGGCATCCATACCTTTTTCAATAAGGCGTTCAGTTCTTGTATCTACTGAACTTGTAGCTTCATCAAGAATAAGCACTGGTGGTCTTGAAACAGCGGCTCTTGCAATTGCAAGAAGTTGTCGTTGACCTTGTGAAAGATTACTTCCATCAGCATAAAGCATTGTATCATATTCATCGGGAAGTCGTCTAATAAAGGAGTCAGCATTTGCAATGATAGCGGCATTGCGAACTTCTTCGTCAGTTGCGTCAAGTTTACCATACCGAATGTTATCAGCAATTGTGCCAGTAAAAAGATGTGTATCTTGAATAACCATTGAAAGGGAACGACGTAAATCCTCTTTTTTAATTTTTTTAATATCAATTCCGTCATAGGTTATAGTACCAGATTGAATTTCATAAAAACGGTTGATAAGGTTGACGATAGTAGTTTTTCCAGCACCAGTTGAACCGACAAAGGCAATATTGTGTCCCGGTTTTGCATAAAGTGAAATACCATTTAAAACAGGCTTTTCAGGTATATAACCAAATACTACATTATTAAATCTTACATCACCTTTTAATTCAACATAGTTTATGTTATTGTTTTCACAAACTTTCCATGCGAGTGTATCAGTAGGAGTAGTGCTTTCTGAAAGACTTCCGTCTGAATTTTTAACTACATTGCAAAGAGTTACATTTCCTTCGTCAATTTCAGCAGGCTCGTCCATCATGTCAAATATTCTTTCTGCACCTGAAAGGGCTGAGAGTAAGAAGTTTACTTGCTGTGTAAATTGGTTAAGTGGCATTGCGCTTTGACGAACGTAGACAAGGTAAGCTGAAAGGCTTCCGAGGTCGATTAAGCCTCTTATTGCAAGAAGTCCACCAACGCAAGCTGATACAGCATAGTTAAGATATGAAAGACTTACAATAGTAGGTATCATCATGCCGGCAAATGTAAGCGCACTTGTTGACTCTTTTCTAAAGCTTTCGTTTAATTCGCAGAATTTTTTAAAGTCGATTTCTTCGTGGTTAAATACTTTTTCAACTTTTTGACCTTCTGCCATTTCTTGAACGAAGCCATTGATTTTACCAAGTTCTGCTTGTTGTTTGTTAAAGTATTTTTTGCTGTGACTTCCATTAAATTTTATAAAAAAGAACATTAATATAAGAAATACAACGACAATCATTGAAAGACGTATGCTTAAGACCATCATCATTACAACTGTTCCAAAAAGCATAATAAAACTTTGAATAATCATTGCAAAGCTGTTGTTCATAGCTTCTTGAATTGTATCGACATCATTTGTAAAGCGGCTCATAAGCTCGCCATGAGTATGTGCGTCAAAGTATTTTAAAGGAAGCTTTTGAACGTGAGCAAACAAGTCACTTCGTATCTCATGGATTACTTTTTGTGAAGTCTTAACCATAAGACGATTATAGAAAAATGTTGATAATGCACCGCATAAATACATAAAACCCATAGCTATAACTGCGTGAACAAGACCTGTCATATCACCCGGTATAATGAACTTATTAATTACAGGTTTTAAAAGATAAGTTCCTGCAATATTTGCGCCTGCGCTTATAAATACAAGAACGGCGACAAGTACGAATGACCACTTGTGAAGTCCAAGATATACAAGCAGATGTTTAATTGTTTTTTTAGTATCTTTAGGTCGTTTATATCCTACATATTTTGCCATTACAAATCTGCTCCTTCCTTTTGTGATTGATATATTTCTTGATAAATCTTATTGTTTGCAAGAAGGCTTTCATGTGTGCCAATAGCATTTACACGACCTCTATCAAGTATGATAATCTGGTCAGCATGGCGTACTGATGAAATTCGTTGCGCAATAATAATTTTAGTCATGTTAGGTAATTTCCTTGCAAGGCCTTCTCTAATCTTAGCTTCTGTTGCTGTATCAACAGCGCTTGTTGAGTCATCAAGAATAAGGACTTTAGGCTTCTTTAAAATGGCTCTGGCTATACAAAGTCGTTGCTTTTGTCCACCAGAAACATTTACACCACCTTGTCCCATTTCTGTGTTGTACCCGTCAGGTAAACGGTCAATAAATTCATCAACACAGGCAATGTGGCAAGCTTCTTTTATTTCTTCCATAGAAGCATTTTCATCGCCCCATTTTAAGTTAGATAACATTGTGCCAGAAAATAGAGTGTTTTTTTGAAGAACTACGGCAATAGCATCTCGCAAATGTTTCATTGGATAATTCTTAACATCTACACCATCAATTTTTACAGTGCCTTTGTTAGCATCATAAAGACGAGGGATAAGCTGTACAAGTGATGTTTTGGCAGAACCAGTTTGACCGATAATTCCGACTGTCTGACCTGCTTTTATGTGAAATGAAACATCAGAAAGTACATATTCTTTTGCATTTTCTTTGTACTTAAACCAAACGTGGTCAAAGTCAATACTGCCTTTTTCAACAGCGATATCTTGAGCTAATTCGTCAGTCATGTCAATTTTTTCATCTATAACTTCAATTATTCTTGCACCAGAAGCTAAAGAACGTGTCATCATTAAGAAGACATTTGACATCATCATAAGGGAATTTAAAATAAGAAGTACATAGCTTAAAAAACCTGTAAGCTCGCCTATCTTTAACTCACCTTTGTTAATTAAGTAACCGCCAAGAAGTAAGAGTCCTAATATAGTTGAATACATGACAAATTGCATTGCTGGCATATTTAAAACAGCAAGGGTAAATGCTTTTTGTGACTGGTTTTTAAGGTTGTCGTTTACTTCTTGAAATTTACTATATTCGTAATCGCCTCGAACGTATGACTTTACAACTCGAACTGCTGTAAGGTTTTCTTGAATTGTTCTATTTACAAGGTCGATTGCTGTCTGCATTTTTGAATAAAGTGGTCTTACGTTGATAATAATAGCTATAAGCATTGTTGCAAGAATTGGTAAGGCTACTAAAAATACTAGAGCCAATGTCTTGTTGATTGAAAATGCTACTGATGTTGCAAATATCAACATTACTGGGCTTCGTCCAAAAGGACGCATACCAGTTGAAACTGCATTTTGTATATTAGTAACGTCACTTGTAAGACGAGTTACTAATGAAGATACGCGAAAATGGTCTATATTTGAAAATGAATATGATTGTAATTTTTCATATTCGGCTTTTCTTAAATTTGCACCAAGTCCTTGACCTGCAAGGGCAGAGAACTTTGCACTTCCAATTCCAAGTATAAGGGCTAATATGGCACATATAACCATTTGTACGCCTTTTTTATAAATATACATATCATCGCCTGTGGCTACGCCGATATCTATTAGGTCTGCCATAATCATTGGAACCATAAGTTCAAGTATGGCTTCAACGGCAATGCAGAGCAGAGCCAGATAGGCGTATTTCTTATATTGTTTCATATAAGAGAATATTCTTCGTAACATTTTGTTGCACCTCCAATTGTTGTATCTGCAATTATTGTAGAACCAACCATTTAAAATGTCAATAATAAATTTTTATTTTTTTATGTTGTGAAGATAGCAGTAGTATATAAATAAACACACACCAGTAAAAGTACAATTGCCTATATTTATATGTCATTATCGAACAAGTATGTTCGCTACTGCCATACAAATATAAACAATTGTTCTTTTAATGGTGCATTTATTATTCATATACTACTGCTATCTGACGGAAGTTTTTTTAGATGAAAAATATAAGAGTGGGGAGTGGTGGGGATAGAATTTAGAAATCTGACCATAAAAAATATTGTAGAATTGAACTTTTACATATTGTTAATACATTGCTATACTAAATACTGCAAACCGTTATAATTTGACTTGTTGTTATGTTTAATATAGAAATAGTAGTGTTATATTGTAAGCTTTCAACTTTTTATTGTAAGAAGCAATAATTGGGGTGGATTGTTTGTAGCAGTTAGGAGTGCTATTTTGTATTGAATATAATAGCAAGTTGAATTATAGAGTTTATATTTAGTTTTAAATAGAAATGAGGAATGGTTATGAGAAATGTAACACAAAAATTATGTATATCAGCAGTACTTATGGCGCTTGTTTGTATTGCTACTTTGTTTTTTAAAGTGCCTATACCATTGGGGTATGCACATTTGGGAAATGCTTTTATATTTTTAGCGGCGTTTTTATTAGACAATCCAGAGGCTTTAATAGTAGCAGGAGTTGGTTCTGCTATGGCTGACCTTTTAGGTGGTTATACGGAGTGGATAATTCCTACACTTATAATTAAGTGTATTATGGGATTTGTTATATCATTTATTATGCACAGAGGTAATAGTACTAATGTTGTTAGTGTTAAATCAATAGCGGGTGTGCTTGCAGGTTCTGTTGTTATGGTTATTGGTTATTTTGTAGCAGGCAGTATTATCTATGGAAGCATAGTGGCAGGAGTAGCACAGATACCGGGACTTGTTTCAGAAGCTATTGTTGGTATAGTACTATTTTATTTGTTAGCATTTTCACTTGAAAAGACAGGAGTACGCCGTAGTATTGCGGGTTGATATAAGCTTTAATAATATTATTAGAAAATCAGGTTGCAAATATCTATTCGATTTATACGAACAATGAGTCAAAGTTTGCATTTGTACAATACTTTGATAATATATAAAATACCGTTGTGATAAGTAATTTAAGTTTACTTATTGTGGCGGTATTTTTTGCTTTTTGAGAAAATTTATTATATAATTAAACTAGTACAAAAGGGCAGTATTTTGAATTTTTGTAGCTTATATTTTTATATATTAAAATACAAAAATTCAGACAAAATATGTAATGAATTGGAGAAGTTTTTATGGAAGAAATTTTACAACCAACAGACCATATAAGTGGTTTTGATATACGACCAGGATACTATCTTATGAATGGGGCGACACAAGTTAGGGGTGGTGTTAATTTTACAATACATTCTTTTTATGCAACATCAGTTACATTGCTTTTATTTAAAAGGCAACAGCAAGAGCCTTATGCGCAAATACCATTTCCACAACAATACAAGATAGGTAACACTTATTCTATGATTGTATTTGGACTTGATATTACTGAATTTGAATACGCATATTCGATTGATGGGCCGTATGATAAGAGCAAGGGTATCATTTTTAATAAGGACAAATATATCCTTGACCCTTATGCAAAAGCTGTTACAGGGCAAAGTGTGTGGGGTGAGAAGCTAAAGGGGGAGAATTGTTATAAAGCTAGGGTTGTTGATACGTCTTACGATTGGTCAACATTTCACAATCCATATCACAAGTTTGAAGACCTTGTAATATATGAAATGCACGTCAGAGGATTTACAAAGGATAGTTCATCAAAAGTAGAGTTTCCGGGAACATTTCAAGGTATCAAAGAAAAGATACCTTATCTTATTGAACTTGGTGTAAATGCTGTTGAGTTAATGCCTGTGTTTGAATTTGACGAGCTTGGTGGCAGTAGGGAGTATGAGGGCGAGAAACTTCTTGATTATTGGGGGTATAATACGGTGTGCTTTTTTGCGCCTAATACAAGCTATACATCAGCAATTGAGTACAATCACGAGGGAACAGAGCTTAAAGACCTTATAAAAGAGCTTAATTTACATGGCATAGAAGTAATACTTGACGTTGTATTTAATCATACAGCGGAAGGTGATGAGAGAGGTCCATTTTTCTCATTTAAGGGAATTGATAATAACATTTACTATATGCTTACATCCGATGGGAAGTACTATAATTTTAGTGGGTGTGGAAATGTGCTTAACTGTAATCACCCTATTGTGCAGAAGTTTATTCTTGATTGTTTGAGATACTGGGTTATTGAATATAGAGTTGATGGTTTTAGATTTGACCTTGCGTCTATTCTTGGAAGAAATGAAGATGGCTCACCTATGGAAAAACCACCGCTTTTGGAGAGTCTTGCATTTGACCCAATATTAGGAAAGGTTAAGTTGATTGCAGAAGCTTGGGACGCAGGTGGCCTTTATCAAGTTGGAACATTTCCTGCTTGGAACAGGTGGGCTGAGTGGAATGGCAGATACCGAGATGATTTAAGAAAGTTTTTAAAGGGTGATGGTGGTCTTGCAAGGGCAGCAGTCCAAAGAATTGCAGGTTCAAGGGATATTTATGACCCACAAGTTAGGGGAAATGGTGCATCTGTTAATTTTTTAACGTGCCATGACGGTTTTACGTTGTATGACATTTATTCTTATAATGTAAAGCATAACGAAAAAAATGGCTGGAATAATACAGATGGCTCTGACGATAATAACAGTTGGAATTGCGGTGTTGAGGGTGAAACGGATAATCCAGACATCTTAAGGCTTAGAAAACGTATGTGTAAAAATGCTTTTGCAACACTTATGTGTAGTAGGGGTGCAGCTTTGTTTTTAGCTGGAGATGAATTTTGTAATACGCAGTTCGGTAATAATAACGGATACTGTCAAGATAATAAGATTTCTTGGCTTGACTGGAATTTGCTTAAAGAAAATTCAGATATGTTTGATTTTTGTAAATATATGATTAAATTTAGAAAATATCATAAAGTAATTACTAGAAGTATGAAGCAAGCATGGTGTGGTTTCCCAGACGTAAGTTTTCATTCGTGTAAATCTTGGAATGGTGAATATGACAATGATACAAGAGTTATTGGTGTTATGTATGCAGGAAGAACTCTTGATGATAAGAAAGAAGATATTGTATATATTGGAATTAATGCGTATTGGGAGAATATAGAAGTAGAGTTACCAAAGCTTCCAGATAATCTTACATGGAAGTTATGTGTAGATACATTTAGTGAACAGTGTATAGCTCTTGATAGAGTACTTGAAAGTGATTATATAACACTTGGAGGAAGAAGTGTTATTGTGTTGGAGGCAGTAGAAAAGTAATTTTAAAATTTATAGTTTATGGTAAAAACTTAGAGTTAATAAGTAGTTGCCATAAACTATAAAATATATTGATTTAATTTATTTCAAAATTTATGTTAAAAAATAGAATATAATATTTATGCAAATAACTAGACAAAACCTATGCTTGTACGAAAATTTGTAAATGGTATGCTAACTTTAGAAATTTGCAGAGTGTGTTTCTATTATTTAATTACAACTGCCTGATAAAAATACATCTTGTAATAATAAGAAAATTCTTCAATACTTCTTTCTATAATTCCATACGTGGGGTCGGCTAAGGTTACGGTGCTTGTTGTAAGGTCAAAGCCTGTAAGAACTGTACAGTGTTCGTTAGTTGGCCATGAAAATGTTTGCCCATTTCCAATGTCAATATCTATATAAGAAACTTCTGCGTCATAATTAAAGCAAGTCCATACAATAACTGGGTGACCTTTTGTAAGTTCGTTAAAAAGTGTATTAACAGAAGAATAACTTAGTGATTGTGCGGTTAAATTTGAATTGTTATCATGCAAAAAATTATTGGCAGCAGTAATTATAGCTGGTGAAAAACAGCCACTTCCATGTTCTGACCAGGGAGAACCATAAAAATAATTAATATAACAGCCAGGTTCAAGATAGTCCTTCATAGGTAAATAATTAGTAGTCATATATTCTTTATCAACATTAAAACCATAAAATCTAAGGACTTCTGTAAGGGAAGTTATTTCACAACCAGTAGGAAGTTCTGGATATTGGCTTATATATGGGACTTCAATTGAATATTTATTTGGAAGTGTTATTTCACTGTCTTGTGAGAGTGTATAATTATTATTTGCTGATTTGATAAGTTCGGGGTCAACATAAGTAGTTTCTTCTGTATTAGTAACTTCAACTGTAACATTATTAGTATTAGCTGTATTATTATTAATCTGAAAGTGTCCAAATAATATGATACAGCAGACAGTTATAAAAATAAGTGAAAAAATTTTTTTATTAGAACTGTTCATAAGTAATCCTTTCGTACTCAATAAAAAGAAAAATGTTGTATTATTAAAAAACAATAATTGCTTTTTATGGTAAGTAAGTTATAAAACAAATTGTGAATATCTGATTTATATACAAAATTATCAATAAATAATTATATATTAGAATAATATTAATAGTGAAATTTATCACAAATAAATAATATATTTTGAATTATATATGTTTTTAGGATTGATTGCAATGGATATAATGTGTTATTATAGATAAGTATGGTCTGAGATTAAATAATCACAAATACATACGAATACACGTTTATAGATGCTGTTAATATGACAGTGGAATGGAGGTTTACTATGGTAAAAGCTATCGTTGGCGCTAACTGGGGTGATGAAGGTAAGGGTAAGATTACTGATATGCTTGCTGAGGAGTCTGACATAATTGTAAGATTTCAGGGAGGAAGTAATGCAGGTCATACTATAATTAATGACTATGGAAAGTTTGCACTTCATCTTCTTCCATCAGGCGTTTTTTATAATCATACAACAAGTGTTATTGGAAATGGTGTTGCACTTAACATTCCTTATCTTGTTAAGGAATTAAAGAGTCTTACAGATAGAAATGTTCCAATGCCTAAGATTTTAGTATCAGATAGAGCACAGATACTTATGCCTTATCATGTTGCTTTTGATACTTATGAAGAAGCAAGACTTGCAGGTAAGTCATTTGGTTCAACAAAGTCTGGTATTGCACCATTTTATTCAGATAAATATGCTAAGATTGGTTTCCAAGTATGCGAACTTTTTGGAGATGAGCAGGAATTAAAGGATAAGATTAAGAATGTTGTTACAATAAAGAATGTAATGCTTGAACATCTTTATCATCAGCCACTTCTTAACGAAGATGAAATATTTAACACACTTATGGAATATAAGGAAATGGTTAAGCCTTATGTTACAGATACATCTAAGTTCTTACATGACGCACTTAAAGATGGAAAGAAAATTCTTCTTGAAGGTCAGTTAGGTTCATTAAAAGACCCAGACCACGGAATTTATCCAATGGTTACATCATCATCAACTCTTGCTCCTTATGGTGCGATTGGTGCTGGTATTCCAGCAAGTTCAATTCAAGAAGTTGTAACAGTTGTTAAGGCTTACTCATCAGCAGTAGGTGCAGGTGCATTTGTTAGTGAAATCTTTGGTGAAGAAGCTGACGAACTTAGAAAACGTGGTGGAGATGGCGGAGAATTTGGTGCTACAACAGGACGTCCAAGAAGAATGGGTTGGTTTGATGCCGTTGCAACACGTTATGGTGTTAAAATGCAGGGAACAACAGAAGTTGCTCTTACTGTAATTGACGTATTAGGATATCTTGATGAAATTCCAATGTGCGTTGGATATGAAATTGATGGAAAAGTAACAAAGGATTTCCCTACAACTCCACAGCTTGAAAAGGCTAAGCCTGTACTTAAGACAATGCCAGGTTGGAAGTCTGATATTAGAGGTATTACTAAGTATGAAGACCTTCCAGTTGAATGTAGAAATTATATAGAAGCAATTGAGCAGGAAATTGAAGCTCCTATCACTATGGTTTCTAATGGACCAGGAAGACATGAAATTATTCACAGAAAGAGTTCATTTTCAAAGTAATTTATGCGAATAATGGAATAGTTTTTAATAAATTAAATATGTTTAATTAGATTTTATATAAGGTTATCACATTAAATGCAATTATTGTGATAGCCTTATTTTATGTAGAGCTTGTCATTATATTAACATTTGTTTGGTTTAATCTTGTTTATTTTTGTTGGAGAGTAGGTTTGCCATTATTTTTATAGCATATCCAACAACTGGAAGGCATACGTCTATGACTAAAAGTCCTTTTAACAGAGTTCTTGAAGTTTCAGTATTCATAAATGCAACTATAAGAGTTGTAATTATTAGCATTGCCCATAGTATTACAATGGCAAGTGCTGTAATTCTTTTAAATGTATTCATTAATAAAACTCCCTTCTTAAATTAATTTATTTATAATAGCATAAAAGATAAAGATTTTGAATACTTTATTTTTTTATATTGGTGATGATGAACAGACGTAGGATATAAATATAGTTAATCGTTCTTTTAATGGTGCATTTATTGTTTCGTCTAATATTTATATCTTACTGGTTTTCTTTTTTATACATAATAAAATTTGATTTTAATAATTAAAATGGTGAGTGTTTGGTGGGAATAAAAGGATTGCAACGTCAGAAAAAATAATTTATAATAAGTAAACTGTGGAGAGTGACTTCCATAGTTTTAGTATTCAAAGTATTAAAGGTGAGAATTAATTCTTGCCTAAGATTGTACATGAAAGGGATATATAATGTTAAAGAATGTATTGGACTATTTAGATAACTCTGTAGAAAAGTACCCTAATAAAATTGCTGTAGCTGATGAACATAATTCATTTACTTACAGTCAGTTGAAGGAAAAGGCAGAAAGAATAGGAGCAGGTCTTTTAAATGTAACATCACCTCGTATGGCAGTTCCTGTTTATATGGATAAGAGTTGTAATGCACTTGCTATATTTATGGGAGCTGTTAGTGCAGGTTGTTTTTATGTAATGCTTGACCCATCACACCCAGTTGAAAGAATTAATATGATTTTGAAAACTCTTGGTGCTACATTTATGGTTGTTGATGAAAAGTCAGCAAAAAAGCAGGCAAAGCTTGGCTTTACTGGTAAGGTGTTAAGTGTTGAAGAACTTCTTGAACATGAAGTAACTGACAAAGATAAAAAGATGTTATTGCAAATAAGACAAGAAGCTCTTGATATAGACCCATTGTATTCTATATTTACATCAGGTTCAACAGGTGTTCCAAAGGGCGTAATTGTAAATCACCGTTCAGTTATTGATTTTATTGACTATTTTACATCTACATTTAATATAACAGATAAAGACGTAATCGGTAATCAAGCACCGTTTGATTTTGATGTATCCGTAAAAGATATATATTCTACATTGAGTACTGGTGCTACAATGCAGATAATTCCTAAGAAGATGTTTTCATTTCCAACGACTCTGTTAGATTATCTTGAAGAAAGAAAAGTGACAACACTTATTTGGGCAGTATCAGCACTTTGTATTGTTACAACTCTTAATGGATTTGAATATAAAAGACCATCAGCAATTAATAAGGTTATATTCTCAGGTGAGGTTATGCCAATTAAGCACCTTAACGCATGGAGAGAACAGTATCCAGATGCTATGTTTGTAAATGTATATGGCCCTACAGAAATTACTTGTAACTGTACATACTATATAGTTGATAGAAATTATGAACTTGATGAAACACTTCCAATGGGTAAGGCATTTCCTAATGAAAGAGTGTTCTTGCTTGATGAAGAAGATAAACTTATAGAGCCTACAATGCAGGGTAAGATTGGTGAAATTTGTGTAACTGGTACTGCTGTAACACTTGGCTATTTTAATAACTGGGAAAAGACAAATCAAGCATTTGTGCAGAACCCATTAAATAATAAATATAACGAGATAATATATAGAACAGGTGATTTAGGTTACTACAACAATGACGGTCAATTGTGTTTTTCATCAAGAAAAGATTTCCAGATAAAGCACATGGGACATAGAATTGAGCTTGGTGAAATTGAAATGGCTATCAATGCTATTGACAATGTGTTAAGGGCTTGTTGTATATTTGACAAAGATGCTAATAAGATTTTAGGCTTCTATGAGGGAGATACAGATAAAAAGACAATTATGCACGAACTTATGCAAAAACTCCCTAAGTTTATGATACCATCTGAATTTATTCAGGTAGAAATGCCAATTACAAAAAATGGTAAGATAGATAGAAATGTTTTAATGGAAAATTATAAAGCTAATAAATAAATATTTAATTAAATTAAAGGCTGTGCGTATCCAGCTAATTATAAATTTTAAGGTGCGTAGAAATGAGGAAAAATGCTTACAACAGCAGAAATTATAAAAATAGCAGGCAGCGAAAAAACACCTGCATATATATTTGACCTTGATGTATTAAAGGCAAGAATTGAAAAACTTCAAAGTGTGTTAGGGAGTGATGTAAAGCTTTGTTATGCAATGAAAGCCAATCCATTTCTTGTACATGCAATGAAAAGTCTTGTGACAAAGTTTGAAGTGTGTTCGCCGGGAGAGTTTTCAATCTGTGAAAGAGAAAATGTTGATATGTCAACTATAGTGTTATCAGGGGTGAACAAGGAAAAGCACGATATATGTCACGTTATGGACAATTGTGGTGGAGTCGGTATGTATACAGTTGAGTCTGTTAATCAGTTTAATTTGTTAAATGAATGTGCCACTCAACGAAAGAAAAGAATTAATGTGCTTTTAAGAGTTACAAGTGGTAATCAATTCGGACTTGATGAACAAGAGCTTGAAAAAATTATAGCTAAGCATAACACTTATGAATATATTGAAATATGTGGGCTTCAATGTTATACAGGTACACAAAAGAAAAAGGTGAGTCAGATGGCAAAAGAATTGCAGCATTTAGACGAACTTTGCGACATTTATAAAGAAAAGTATGGCTTTAAAGCAAAAGAACTTGAATATGGACCAGGGCTTCCAGTTTCATATTTTGGAGAAGATATTTACAATGACAATTATGATATGCTTGAAGAATTTGCAGTTGAGCTTAATAAGATAAAGAGTAAATATGAGATTACGCTTGAAATGGGGAGATATATGGCAGCAACTTGCGGTATGTTTGTATCAGAAGTTGCAGATATTAAGACTAATAATGGTCAGAATTATTGTGTAATTGATGGTGGAATTAATCATATCAATTACTATGGTCAAGCTATGGCAATGAAAGTTCCTGCGTATACATTTGTAAAGAATGATACAACTGTAGTATCTGGCTTTGATATGGCTAATAAGAAAAAAATAGAAGTACCAGAAGATATGGAAAAGTGGACTATAGTTGGTTCACTTTGTACAGTTGGCGATGTGATTGTAAAAAATATTCCTATAGGACAACCAAATGTTGGAGATAAGATTATATTTTATAATATTGGTGCGTATTCTGTTACAGAGGGAATATACTTGTTCTTAAGCAGAAGAATTCCAAAGGTAATTGCTTATTCTAAACAAGATGGAGTTAAAGTATATCGAGATTTTATGTATTCGGATATAATTAATTCGAGGGATATATGCGTTAATCGTTAATTATTATAGATAAATATAAAATATTTAATAATAGTCTTGACGAATACTATATCTTGTTGTATGTTAATTTCAAAGGGCGACAAGGGTTAATATTTTGTTGCTTTTGTTCGATAATATAAGAAAGGTAAGGATTTATAAATGGAACAGTTATTAGAAATTTTAACAGAAGTTAATTCAGACGTAGACTATGAAACATGCGATACACTTATTGATGATGGAATTTTTGATTCCTTTGATATTGTATCAATTGTAGGAGAATTAAATGATACATTTGATATAGAAATCACACCTGTAGATATTATTCCAGACAACTTCAATTCAGCAGAAGCTATGTGGGATATGATACAGCGTCTTCAAGACTAATTAGTGTATGATGTATGGTAGTGGTCTGTTTTAGATAAGGAGGAATGAGTTATGTATAATTCAAGTTCTATTTCATCACTATTTTCATCACTTAATAATAGCAGTAGCAATAATTATATGTCAGGTATTAATTATGCTGATTATAATTCAATAAGAAATGGTTCATATAGAAAACTTGTTAAAGCTTATTATGCTAAAGAGTTAGGTACATCGTCAAGTAACTCTACTTCAAAGACGGATAGTACTACTGATAAGACTACTTCATCACAAAAGGTTAATGCTGCTACCGTAAGAGATAGTGCATCTAATCTTGTAAATGATGTTAAAGAACTTAGCTCTGACAAGCTTTGGAAAAAGACTACAACTACTGATAAAGATGGCGTAACTTCAACAGATTATGATAAAGATGCTATTTATAAAGCTGTATCATCTTTCGCAAAGGATTATAACTCACTTGTAAGTGCTTCAGGTAATTCGAGTGATAATAGTGTATTAAGAACGAGTTCAACAATGGTAGCTTATACAAAGGCTAACAAGAACCTTCTTTCAAAAGTAGGTATAACTGTTGGCTCAGATAATAAGCTTACTGTTGATGAAGATAAGTTTAAGAGTGCAGATATGACAACTGTAAAGTCATTATTTACAGGAAGTGGTTCATTTGGAAAAATGACATCTACAAGTGCTACATCTTCTTATAGTTCTGCGGTATCACAGCTTGCAAAGTTATCATCTTCATCTACATATTCTAATATGGGAAGTTATTCATATATATCAGGTTCAATATATGATACATTCAAATAATTAATGAAAGGAAAGCTAGAAGTTAATATATACTTTTAGCAAAGAATAATAATGGCTTTACTTGAAACTTGGAGAAAGTTAGCATATGAAACAGAAATGGACCAGAAGCAGGCTTCTGAATTCTGGGGTGGATATTTTCAGTTAGAAAAGGGTATTTATGAAAATATTCTTTCTACACCTGAAACAGTTGTAAAAGGAACAGTAAAAGAACTTGCTGATAAGTTCGGTGTTGAAGTTCTTATGATGGTAGGTTTCCTTGATGGTATCAACGACAGTCTTAAAGTAGCTAATCCAATTGAAACTATGGAAGAAGATACAGAAGTTTCTCTTGATTACGATAAGGAAAAGCTTTACTACAACATGGTAGGTTGTAAGGCTGACTGGTTATATGAATTACCACAGTGGGATAATCTTCTTGACGAAGAAACAAGAAAGCAGCTTTATAAGAAGCAGAAGCTTTCAGGAACAGTTGTTAAGGGTAAAAAGATTGGTAGAAATGAACCATGTCCATGCGGAAGCGGTAAGAAGTATAAGCAATGCTGTGGAAAGAATGTGTAATCTAAAAAGATTTGTATTTAGACAGATTGTTGTATATATCTAGTAATTATATTTACTAGTAAAGAGAGCCACATAATAGCTGATGTAATATCAACTGTTGTGTGGCTTTTGAGTTACTTTTTGCGAAGAAAGTGTTTTTTATTTATAAATATAAATATTATAAATTCAGCATCAGCTATAACAATAATAATCGCAAGTATTGAGATAATTACATAGAGCATAATATTGTAATCACATTCACTAATAATTATATCACTTGAAAATTTTTGTATTCCGTTGTAATTCCATTTAAGGTCATGTGACATATATTTTAATAGGTTATTAAGATTTGAGTCGTTTTTTACAAGTTTTCCAGTAAATGATACATCACTAATTATTAATGCAGGTTGTGAGCCAACTGTCTTTTTTGATAAAAGATATATAGTGCAAGTTTCATTATTAAGGCTGTAGTAATAATAACCCTTTACAGTAGAACCTTTTGTGTAATCATATCCTGTATAATAAAGAGTATCTGCACTACAATCAACATAACGAGTTCCCATTTCATAGGTATTGTTGGCAGACATTGTGTTTTTATATTCAAAAGGAGAAAAACATTGAAAGATATTTATATGAATACATAATGCAAAAATTATAATAGAAAATATAATAAGTAATAGATAATATTTTCTGAAATTTTTAAGTTGGTTGATATATCGTTTTCTGTAAGTTTTCATAATTTTCCTCATAATTATATGCAGTATATTTAATAATCGTAATATGATGTTTTATATTATCTTAAAACGTCTATATTAGTATATGGTAAAATGAGAATTATTTCAACTTAAAGTGATGGGCTATTGCAATTTTAAGGCTTTGTTGGTAAGATTTTGTAAAAAGTGGATTACAAGTATCTACTTAAACAGTTAATAATTGTGTAGAAATGGAGAAAATTATGAACGCATATACAGGTTTTGCTTATGTTTATGATGAATATATGGATAATATTCCATACGATGAATGGAGTGCATATTTAATAGAGCTTTTAAAAGAAAATGGCATAAAAGAAGGAATGAAGGTTGCTGATTTGGGTTGTGGAACTGGTACAGTGACGCAGATATTAGACAATGCAGGATATGAGTGTGTTGGTATCGACAATGCACCAGATATGCTTACTATTGCTGCTGAAAAGATGTATGAGAGCGGACAACAGATTGTATACAGTCTTCAAGATATGAGAGATTTTGAATTTCCATATGAAATGGACGCAATGATAAGTATATGTGACTCTATGAATTATATTACAAATCCCAAAGACCTTACATCAGTATTTAGCTGTGTAAAAGAAAATTTAAAAACAGGTGGTGTATTTATATTCGATTTAAAGACAATACACTTTTTCAGAGATATTCTTGCGGACAATACTTATGCAGAAAATAGGGATGAGTCAGCTTTTGTGTGGGATAATATTTACCACGAAGATACAAGGGATAATGAATATGACCTTGCTGTGTTTATACAAAATGATGAGGGAACATTTGACAGATATGAAGAAAGTCATTTTCAGCATGGCTTTACACAGCAGGAAGTAGAACAGGCAGTTAGTAGGGCAGGGCTTAAAATTAGAGCCGTTTATAACTCCTTTACACATGATGAACCAACTGATGACAGTGAAAGATTACATTATATTATTGAAAAACTTTAAACTATTAATTAGGTAGTTCTTTTATTTAAACAAGTAACGAATTAAAGTCTATGATTGAATTAGATTTTGATGCTTGTCACAATGACTTTAGAAATTCGCAGAAAGAGTTTTATATTTATTGTAAGTAAAATAGAATTTTAAGAAAGGAAAAGCTATTTAGATAGGTTTTAATATATTTACTAATGAGTTTGAATAAATATTTTAGATTAAATATTAAAGTATATTAAAACTATTAAAAATATATGCTAATGGTGAAAAATAAAATGAGTGATTATATAGTAAGAGCAATTGCAGCCAAAGGACAGATACGAGCTTTTGCAGCAACAACTAAAGATACAGTAGAAAAGGCAAGACAGTTACACAACACAAGTCCGATTGCAACAGTAGCACTTGGAAGACTTCTTACAGGTGGTGCAATGATGGGTGTTACAATGAAAAGTGACGCAGATATCTTAACAGTACAGATTAAGGGAAATGGTCCAATAGGTGCAATGACAGTTACCGCTGACCCTAAAGGAAACGTAAAAGGCTTTGTTGGTAATCCAGAAGTTATGCTTCCACTTAAAGATGGAAAGCTTGATATAGCTGGAGCTGTTGGTATTGGTGTATTAAGTGTAATAAAAGATATTGGACTTAAAGAGCCTTATGTTGGAGATACTATTCTTATAACAAGTGAAATTGCAGATGATTTAACTTATTATTACGCAACAAGTGAGCAAGTACCATCTTCTGTAGGACTTGGAGTTCTTATGACTAAGGAAAATACAGTAGAACAGGCAGGTGGTTTTATAATCCAGCTTATGCCAGATGCCACAGAAGAAGTAATTGATAAGCTTGAAAAGAGAATAAAAGAAGTAAAGTCTGTAACAGAAATGCTTGAAAATGGAATGACACCTGAAAAGATATTAGAGCATATTTTAGGTGACATGGAGCTTGAAATACTTGATACTGTTCAAACACAATTTCACTGTAATTGTTCAAAGGAAAGAGTAAGCAAGGCAGTTATGAGTATTGGTGCAAAAGACCTTAAAGAAATGGTTGATGATAACAAGCCAATTGAAGTTAATTGTCATTTTTGTAACAGCCATTATACATTTAGTCCAGAAGAACTTGAACAAATGCTTGAGGCTGTTACGAAATAAGTTTTTAAGCGAATTGAAATATAAGTTAATTAGAAGATTTAGAATTGTTTGAAATTTTTAAATGAAAATCATTGTCATGTTCCTGATGGTAAAGGTATCGCTCATACTCTTCTTTTGAAGAAAAGCCATCAGGAACAGAATTGTTTTGTGGATACATCATATTAGGTGGTATAAAACCAAAAAGGTCTTCACTTACTCCACTTCCGTTACTATTATAATTATCCATAGTCAACTCCATTTCTGCATATACTTATGCGTGTAATTGTTAATATTTTTATTGCTGTAATGTTATTATGTGGAGTAAAATATATATAAAACAGGTAGATTTTGCCTGATTTGAAAATAAACAAATAAGTTTTTATATGCGAAAGGATTACATTTTATGAAAAAGGATAACATTGTGCTTATTGGTATGCCAGGCTCAGGAAAAAGTACTATAGGAGTTGTATTAGCAAAAAGATTAGGATATGATTTTGTGGATTCAGACCTTGTAATACAAGGAGCTTATCATAAGACACTTGAGCAGCTTATAGAAGAAAATGGTGATGCAGGATTTATTCAAATTGAAAATGATATTAATAAATCACTTGAATATACAAAGACTGTTATAGCAACAGGTGGGAGTGTTGTGTATGGAAGCGAAGCAATGGAACATTTAAAAAGTATTGGAACTATTGTTTATCTTAAAGTATCAGAAGCAGACCTTAATGAAAGACTCGGCAGTCTTAAGGAAAGAGGCGTTGTTTCAAATGGTAAGACAACTGTAAAAGAGATATTTGACGATAGAAGAGCTTTGTATGAAAAGTATGCTGAGATAACAGTTAATCTTGAAGGTAAATCTTTAAAAGACTCAGTGTTAGAGCTTGCACAATTATTATAAATTAATTTTTGTACTATTTATTAGTCAATAGAAGTAGGTATAAAATTTTCCACCTACTTCCGTTAATGATATTGCATTTTTAGGCTTTTAAAGGATATAAGTTATTCAAAATGCAAAATATTAAAATGTGTTTATTGAGTGCGTAAAGGACAAATATTTGACTTAAAAAGTGATAGTATTGTATAATAAAATAATAAGACAATTAAGAAATTACAAAAACTAGGAAAGGAAAAGTTGCTAAATAAAATTAGTATATAGTAAAGTTTAGTAGCAGGAGTTATCATGGAAAACGAAGCTGTTTCAAAGAATTTTATTGAACAGATTATAGATAAGGATATAGAAGAAGGTCATTGTAGTAAGGTGGTAACTAGATTTCCACCAGAGCCTAACGGTTATCTTCATATTGGTCATGCTAAGTCTATACTTTTAAATTATGGGCTTGCAAAGGAATACGATGGTCAGTTTAATTTAAGATTTGATGACACTAACCCAACAAAAGAAAAAGAAGAATTTGTTGAGTCAATTAAAGCTGATGTTGAATGGCTTGGTGCTAAGTGGCATGGTGATGTTTTATTTGCTTCAGGATATTTTGAAGAAATGTATGAAGCTGCTGTAAAGCTTATTAAAAAGGGAAAGGCTTATGTCTGTGACCTTACAGCAGAGCAGATAAGAGAATACAGAGGAACACTTACAGAACCGGGCAAGGAAAGTCCATATAGAAATCGTTCAGTTGAAGAAAATCTTGAACTTTTTGAAAATATGAAAAATGGTAAGTATGCAGATGGTGAAAAGGTTTTAAGAGCTAAGATTGATATGGCTTCACCTAACATTAATATGAGAGACCCTGTTATATATAGAGTTGCACATATTTCTCATCATAGAACAGGAGATAAGTGGTGTATTTATCCTATGTATGATTTTGCACACCCTATTGAAGATGCAACAGAGGGTGTAACTCATTCTATTTGTACACTTGAATTTGAAGACCACAGACCTCTTTATGATTGGGTTGTAAGGGAAGTTGGATATGAAAATCCACCAAAGCAGATTGAATTTGCAAAGCTCTATCTTAATAATGTTGTAACAGGTAAGAGATATATAAAGAAGCTTGTTGAAGATGGAATTGTTGATGGTTGGGATGACCCACGTCTTGTTTCTATTGCAGCATTGAGAAGAAGAGGTTTTACACCTGAGTCAATTAAGATGTTTGTTGACCTTGTTGGTGTAACAAAGAGTCAAGGTGCTGTAGAGTACCCAATGCTTGAATATTGTATAAGAGAAGACCTTAAGTTAAAGGCTAAGAGAATGATGGCAGTACTTGACCCCGTTAAGTTAATTATTGATAATTATCCAGAGGGTCAAGTGGAATATATGGAAGTACCTAATAATCAGGAAAATCCAGAGCTTGGAGTAAGAAAAGTACCATTTACTAAGGAACTTTATATTGAAAGAGAAGACTTTATGGAAGAACCACCTAAGAAATATTTTAGACTTTTCCCTGGCAATGAAGTACGTCTTATGAATGCTTATTTTGTAACTTGTGTTGATTATAAGAAAGATGAAAATGGCAATATTATAGAAATTCACTGTACTTATGACCCAGAAACAAGAGGTGGCAACTTTACAGGCCGCAAGGTTAAAGGAACAATTCACTGGGTTTCAGCAACAGAAGGTGTTAAGGTAAAGACTCGTCTTTATGAAAATATTGTTGATGAGGAAAAGGGAGTTTATAACGAAGAAGATGGTTCAATTAATGTTAATCCTAACTCACTTACAGTAGTTGAAGCTTGTTATGTTGAACCTGAACTTGCTAAGGCACAGCCACAAGATAAGTTCCAGTTTGTAAGAAATGGATATTTCTGTGCTGATTTAAAGGACTCAAAGCAAGGAGAGCCTGTATTTAATAGAATTGTATCCCTTAAGAGTTCATTTAAGCTTCCTAAGTAATGTTATAACACTATCAAGCAATTTCCTATTTATTGATTAACTAATAAAGGTCGGTTATTAGGAGATTGCTTGTATTTAAAAGAAGTAAAATTTTTCTGATAAATAAAGTTATAAGCAATTATTAAAGCAGATTGCAAATATCTGCTTCACCTGCCTAATTAGTTTTTGTAATGATATGGGGAATATGTAAGTGGCTGGCTGTAATGTGTAGCAATTGTGCGTTTGCAAAATAAGACTATGGGTGGATTTCATGGAAGATAAAAACATAAAAGAAGAAGCATCGTATATATATGACAAGAATATAAAGTGTCCAGTGTGTGATAAAAAATTCATAACCTCTCAAGTAAAAACTGGAAAAACAAGGTTTATGGGTTCAGATGATGACTTAAAACCTAGATATTTGAATATAGATACAATAAAGTATGATATATGTATGTGTCCTTATTGTGGATATGCAGCAGTAATGAGAGATTATGAAAATGTATCAGAAAATCAACGAAAAGTATTAAGGGCAAAAATTGGCAATAAATATAATGCGATGATGATAGACACAGGGGTATATTCCTATGATACTGCTATAAGGCGATATAAAATGGCACTTCTTACGGCAACTGTAAAGCCCTCAAAGCTAAGTGAAGCATCATATCTTTGTCTTAAACTTTCTTGGTTATATAAGGGGAAGATAGAAGCTATTCAGTCGGGACAGGAACAAGGAACAGAAGCAGACATTGAAAAATGTCAAAATAACATTAATAAATATGAAAATATTGCATATAACGGATTTAAAGAAGCTCTGCTTTCAGAATTTCCACCTATATGTGGAATGAATGAAGTAACTGTTAATCTTTTAATGGCAGTTCTTGGAAATGAATGTAAAGATTATACTTATGCAAAGAAATTTGCATTTATGGTTGTAAGTTCAAGAAGTACGACACAAAAAACAAAAGAAAAGGCAAGGAATATAATTGAAGATATAAAGCGAAAACAGAAAGAAGAAGGTATTAGTGATGAACCTTTAGAAGATGATGATTCTGTTGAAAATAATCAATAGCGGATTATATTAAAATTTAAAAATAAAAAGTAGGTAATGTTATGGAAACGATAAAAGTATATTGCAAAAGACTTTGGAAATACGACTTTGTTCATACAATAGTATATTCGGTTTTGCTTAATATGATTATTGAATGCCTTAACAGAAGAAGTTTAATCGGATTAGTATATATATTTACTAATCCGGTTATCTTTTTATACAATACAGTAATTATATTATTAACAATGTCAATTGCACTTTTATTTAAAAGAAAAATATTTGTGTATGGAATTGTAAGTTTTTTATGGCTTTTATTAGCGGTGACTAACTTTATTATACTTTCACTTAGAAAGACTCCTTTTACAGCAATGGACATATATCTTATAAATGATGCTGTAAAAGTAGTTCCGGCATATTTAAGTGTATTTAAGTTAGTGCTTATTGGTATAGGTCTTTTTATTTGTCTATGTGGACTTATTTTTTTATTTATAAAAGCACCAAAATGCAAAGATAAAATTAATTATTCTTATTCGATATTAAGAATAGGTGTGACAGCAGGTTTGCTTTATTATCTTACGACTGTTTTTGTATCAAATGATATACTCAGTAAGAACTTTGGAAATCTTGCTAATGCTTATAAAACTTATGGATTTGCATATTGCTTTTCATGTAGTGTAGTAGGCAGAGGAATAAGTAAAGAGGACGAATACTCAACTGAATATATGTCAACTTTAAAAGAAACTCTTGATGATAATGCAATGCTTGATGATGGAGAAGTTATTAATTCAAAGCAACGACCTAATATAATATTTTTACAGCTTGAGTCATTTTTTGACCCAAATCTTGTAAAGGACATATCACTTTCAGAAAATCCTGTCCCCGTTTTTGAGCAATTGTATAGTGAGTATTCTTCAGGGTTTTTAAGTGTGCCAGTGTTTGGTGCAGGAACAGCGAATACAGAATTTGAAGTGCAGACAGGTATGAACATGGATGATTTTGGACCGGGGGAATATCCATATGAAACTATTTTACAAACGAAAGTATGTGAGTCAGTTGCTTATGATTTGAGTGAGCTAGGTTATACAACACATGCACTACATAACAACTATGGAACATTTTATGATAGAAACAGGATATTTTCACATCTAGGATATGATACATTTACTTCAATTGAGTATATGGAAAATGTTACATTTACGCCTATGGGTTGGGCAAAAGATAGTATTTTGACAGGTCAAATACAAAAAATCTTAGATTCAACAGAAGGGTCTGACTATATATATGCAATATCAGTTCAAGGTCATGGAGATTATCCGTCAGAATTACCAACAGGATATACTCCTTCAATAAAAATTAACAATTTTTTTGACAAAGAAAAACAAACAGCTTTTGAATATTATGTCAATCAGATTAAAGAAATGGATGATTTTATTAAAGAACTTACTGATTATCTTTCACAAAGAGATGAACAGACGGTGCTTGTAATGTATGGTGACCATCTTCCTGGGTTTGAATTTGACGATAATGAGCTTGTTAATGGAAATATTTATCAGACACAATACATTATTTGGAATAATTTTGGAATGAGTGTCAAGAATAAAGACATGGAAGCTTATCAACTGTCATCTTATGTTTTAGAACAGTTAGGTATAACTAATGGATATGTTAATAGATTTCACCAACAACAAAAAGATACACAGGATTATCTTAAGAATTTGAAAATACTTGAATACGATATGTTATATGGCAATTGTGACATTTATGGCGGAAAAATGCCATTTCTTGCCACTAATCTTTATATGGGAACAGAAGACATAATTATAAATCAAGTGTATAATTCAATGAATAGTATATTTATTGAGGGAGAGCATTTTAATAATTATAGTGCAGTTCTTATAAATGATATTGAATGTGAGTTTGAAGTTGTTGACAGCACTTTGATAAAAGTTAAAGATAAACAATTAAAGACAGGTGATGTGGTATCAGTGATACAACGTGGAAAAGACCTTGTTGAACTTAGTAGAGTTTATAAAGAATATGATTAATAAGTGATAGAATAAGATAACAAAAGTACTTAAGATGTGGGGAAATGGAATTTCTATAATTTAATTTTATTGACAATTCTAATAGTAAATGTTAATATTGAATTGGTGTTGCACACCGCATATTTTTTTGGAGGTACTAAAAATGAAAGGTACAGTAAAATGGTTTAACAATCAGAAGGGTTACGGCTTTATTAGCGATGAACAGGGTAATGATGTATTCGTACATTATTCAGGTCTTAACATGGAAGGCTTCAAGTCTTTAGAAGAAGGCGCTCAGGTTGAATTTGACGTAACAGAAGGAGCTAAAGGACCACAGGCTACTAACGTAACAAAGTTATAATCGCAATTTTTTTCAGTGTGCCTTTTTAAATATACAATTTAGTTATTAAAAAAGATATATTGTTTACAATTAAGATTATGAGGGAGCAGCTACATTTTTTGTGGCTGCTTTTTGTGGCTATTTTACAATAAAATAAAATGACAAGGAGGGTTTATGGGAGACTTTGATATGACACAGACACTTCCTTCAGGGCTTTCACCTATGATTACGGCTGGAGGAATATTATTACTGTCTGTATTTATTGTATTTATTATTGTTACCATAAAAAGATGGCATGGTAGATTTATGCCAATACTTCTTGGTGCAGTAGCATATCTTATTTTTACGTTTGTATTTACTAATATGCTTATTTCACTTCTTATGCTTGCACCGGGAATTGATAATGTATTTACAAATAATCCGATGACGTATACAATAGTATATTATATTGTTGCAACAGTTGGATTTACAATTGCAAGACTTATTGTTGGATATATGCTTAAGGACAGATTTGAAAAAGAAGGCGATGTCTATATGGCAGGTATTGGACTTGGCATAGGGGATAGCTTTTTGTATGGACTTACAAGTATTACATATCTTACTTGGTGTACAGCAATTAATTCCGCTGGTATGGAAAGCACACTTAACGATGCTTTAAGTGGTGCGTCACAAGAAACAATTGACCAGACGCTTGAAATGGTATCAACACTTGTTACAACACCTCCTGTATTATGGCTTTTATTAGGAATTAGCTGTGCATTAGATGTTGTACTTGGCATTGTTATTATGAATGTTATATTTGGAGCTGTAAAAAATGATTTACCTAAATGGGTGATAGGTCTTACAATGGGGGCGCATTTTATTAATGCACTAGCTTTTCAGTTGTACGACTCACAGTCACTTACTAGTATTTTAATCTTTTTTGGAATAAAGTTAATTGTATTTGCAATATTGGTTTATTACTTGTGGAATATGTGTCGTGGGAAAATAGTTTATGACGAAAGTAACTAAATTTAAAAATATAAGTTCAAATAAAATAAACAATGATTATGAAGAAATAAAATTAACAGATAAGCTTATAAGTGAAGGTCTGTCCTTAAGTGAGGTCAGACACTTTACTGAGCTTGGACTTGTAAATGAAGCAGTAAAAAACCAATCAAAAAGTATTGGTCAGATTATTGCAAGTAATGTATTTACATATTTTAATTTAATATTTGCAATATTCGCTTTATTGCTCATTTTTGTAAGGTCATATGAAAATATGACCTTTTTGCCTATAATTATATGGAATATTCTTATCGGTATAATTCAAGAAATACGTTCAAAGCGAGTGCTTGATAGACTTACTCTTATTAGTCAGCCAATGACAGAAGTATTAAGGGGTGGTACTGTTTATACAATACCATCTGAGAATTTAGTAAGGTCAGATGTCTGCTTTTTTAGTGCAGGCGGTCAGATATGTGCAGACGCAGTTGTAGTTGAGGGAAGTGTAAGAGTTAATGAGTCGCTTATTACAGGTGAAGCCGATGAGATAATTAAACAAAAAGGCGACAAGTTGTTTTCGGGAAGTTTTGTTGTATCTGGAAAATGTAAAGCAGTCCTTGAAAAAGTAGGGCTTAATTCTTATGCTTCAAAGCTTGCACTAGAAGCAAAAGCTTCAAGGAAACATCAGCAAACAGAAATGATGAAATCGCTTAATAAGCTTGTTGAGATTATAGGAATACTCATTATTCCTATTGGTATTATAATGTTTGTACAAGAATACTTTTTTATGGGGATATCCTTAAAAGATAGTGTTGTTGCTGTTATAGCAGCTCTTGTCGGTATGATACCAGAAGGCTTATATCTGCTTGCGAGTGTAGCCCTTGTTGTAAGTGTTATGCGACTTGGAAAGAAAAATGTTGTAGTACATGAAATGGTATGTGTTGAAACACTTGCAAGAGTTAATGTACTTTGCGTTGATAAGACAGGAACAATTACGAAAAATAAAATGGCTGTACAGCAGATTATGCCGCTTGAGAATAGTAAGAACTTAGATAAGTCATTACATGAGTTAATTGGTAATGTTGTTAATAATCTCGATTCTGACAATGTGACAATGAAAACTTTAAAAGAATATTTTGAAAATTCTGACTATGAAAAATCACAGGCAGTATGTCCATTTTCTTCGGAAATAAAGTACAGTGGAGCAGTATTTAATAATGTGGCTTATGTAATTGGTGCGCCTGAAAAGCTTCTCCTTAATAAATATGCTGAATATGAAAATGAAATACAACAGTTTGCAAAAGCTGGGGCAAGAGTACTTATCTTTGGAAGATATGAAAAAAAGCTTGATGGAAAGCCACTTGTAGAGCCAGTTGTGCCTTATGCTATGATAGTACTTGACAATCCTATAAGACAAGAAGCAAGGGAAACATTCGACTACTTTGAAAAACAAGGTGTTGAGATAAAGGTTATCTCAGGTGATAATCCATTAACAGTGTCTAATGTTGCTAAAAAAGCAGGTATTACTAACGCTGAAAATTATGTAGACGCAACTGAGCTTGATACTGATGAGAAAATTGCAATGGCTGTAAGTAAATATGCAGTATTTGGTCGAGTTCAGCCAGAACAGAAAAAGAAAATTGTAGATGCTTTAAAAAATATGAAAAAAGTGGTTGCTATGACAGGAGATGGAGTTAATGATGTGTTGGCGTTAAAGAGTGCTGATTGTAGTATAGCTATGGCATCTGGAAGTGAAGCAGCTTCAAATGCTTCACAAATAGTTCTGCTTGATTCTAACTTTGCTTGTATGCCATCTGTAGTGTTAGAAGGAAGACGAGTTGTTAATAATATTCAAAGGGCAGCTTCGCTATTTCTTGTAAAAAATATTTTTTCTATGCTTATGGCATTGTTTTCAATAATAACTCTTAGTAAATATCCTTTATATCCAACACAGCTTTCACTTTTAGGAGCATTTACAATAGGTATTCCTGCGTTTTTCTTGGCATTACAGCCTAATAAGAGCATAATTAAGGGTGATTTCTTAAAAAATGTCTTTATAAAAGCCTTGCCAGCAGGACTTGCTGATTTTTTTACAGTAGCTGCAGTTGCTACTATGGGAAATATAAAGGATATTCCACATGACCAACTTTCAACAATAGCAATACTCGTTCTTGTTTCAGTGGGAATGGCAGCACTCATAAGGATATGCAGACCATTTGACTGGGTAAGATGTGGTGTGTGTGTGTGTATGGCATTGGGAGCAACAATAAGCGTATCATTTTTTAAGAAAATGTTTGCAATAGCTTCTCTTAATGGAGAACAGTGGTTGATTACAGTTATTCTTATGTTTATATCAATAATTGTGTTTATTGTATGGTGTTTAGTTATAGGATATTTAGAAAAAAATGTACATTTGTATGATAAGTTAAAAAGTAACAAAAGTTAAGAAAGGTTTATATTTATGAGTGAAAATATTCAAGAAAATAAAATGGGTGTTATGCCAATACCGAAACTATTATTTAATATGGCAATACCTATGGTTGTATCTATGCTTATGCAGGCACTTTATAATATAGTTGACAGTGCTTTTGTAGGAATGTATAGTACACACGCATTGGAGGCGGTGTCAATTGCATTTCCCATCCAAAATCTTATGATTGCATTTGCAACGGGTACTGGTGTTGGTATTAATGCGTTGTTGTCAAGGCATTTGGGTGAAAAGAAGTTTGAAGAAGCAGATACGACTGCTAATACAGGTCTGTTTCTTGCAATATGTAGTTATGCGTTATTTGCTCTTATGGGACTTACGATTGTAAGACCGTTCTTTTCTATGCAGTCAGATATTGCAGAAGTTGTTAATTATGGTGAAGAATATCTTACTATAATTCTTTTATGTGGCTTTGGTATATTTGGAGAAATAACAAATGAAAGACTTCTTCAAGCAACAGGAAGAACTGTATATTCAATGATTACACAAGGAACGGGTGCAATTATTAATATAATTTTAGACCCTATTATGATATTTGGTTATTTTGGTATGCCAGCGCTTGGAGTAAAGGGAGCAGCTATTGCGACTGTAATAGGTCAGTGTGTGGCTTTTGCACTTGCGTTAATATTTAATATTAAGGTTAATAAAGAAATTAATATCAAGGTTTCAAAGATATTTAAACCTAAGTTAAAGGAAATTGCTAAAATATATGAAATAGGTGTTCCCTCAATTATAATGTCTTCTATTACATCATTTCTTACTGTGGGAATGAATTTGATTTTGAAGAAGTTCTCAGAAGATGCTATTACTGTATACGGTGTGTATTTTAAGCTTAATAGTTTTATATTTATGCCCGTCTTTGGTCTTAACAATGGTATGGTACCTATTCTTTCATACAATTATGGTGCAAGAAAACCTGACAGAATTAAAAAGACTATTAAGCTTGGTATGAGTTGTGCAGTTGCTTATATGCTTGTTGGACTTGCTGTATTTGAACTTATTCCTAACAAGCTTCTTATGATATTTAGTGCTAGTGAAAATGTTATGAGTATCGGTGTTGTAGCACTTCGTATAATTGGACTTAGTTTTCTTTTTGCAGGTATTGGTATTGTTAGTAGTACTGTATTTCAAGCGATTGGAAATCCTTTACACAGTCTTTTGATATCGGTGTTACGACAGCTTGTTATTATTTTGCCAGTGGCGTATCTTTTATCACTTACGGGAAGTGTTGATAATGTATGGTGGTCATATCCTATTGCAGAGGTTGTGTCTTTTGTGCTTTGTGTGTTGTTTCTTAGGAGAACTTTTAGGAAGCTTCATAAGAGTTTGGGAGAATAGATAATTAATTGTAATATGAAGTTGGAAAGCCAGAGTACGAATTTTATAGTTGATAGTGAGAACTAAGTAATTCTAAGATGTGCTGATATTTGTAGTAACAACGGACATGAACGCAATCAATGCGACATCGTGTCGCTGATTGCTTGCCCTGACGTTTTGTCAGGGCATTATTGTTTTTTGACAGCACAAATAAGAATTACTAAGTTTTCACCATATACTATAAAATTCGCACTCTGGCTTCTTTTTTTAATATATTTATTATATTGCCTTTATTAAAAATTGATTTATTGATATTTAGGTTATTAATTATATATTGTTTTGGGTGTAGAGTGGTGGGAAGAAAAAATAATACCCTCGTTCTGATAATAATAAAATGATTTTATTCAGTGGCTTTTTTTGCGTAGTTGGTGGTGACTAACTTTTCGTATGGTACGTTGTCGGTTAGTTCTCCTGCGTTTTTTAGGATATCAGTTAGAAGGTCGAAGCTGGATTGTTCAAATATTGTGTTGTCTTTCCATGTGTCTTGTGTTTTGTAACGTTCTACTATTTTTTCTATTGAGTTTAAGTCGGTTTCTGGGAATTGTGTGGCTATTATCTGGGCTATTTCTTTTGAAGTGTGGGTGTTTACATAGTCGAGTCCTTTTTGGATTGCTTTTGTAAATGAGAGTATTGTGTCGCTATTTTTTTCAATATAGCTTTTCTTTGCAGAGTAAGCTGTGTATGGAACGAAGCCACTGTCAACGCCAAGAGAAGCTGTTACATAGCCTGCGTTTTCATTTTCAAGAATGGTTGCGCTAGGTTCAAACTCAACAGTATAGTCACCAATTCCAGAAGAAAAAGCGGCAGCAGTTGAGCCGAAGTCGACGTTTTGAATTATATTTACATCATTTTTAATATCTATATTATTCTTTTTTAAAATGTATTCTAGTATCATTTGTGGCATACCACCTGCCATCACTTCTACTATGTAAATAATCATCTGATATCTGTTTTGCGGTAGTTTCTGCTGATAGATCCGGCAGATAGTCTTTGGTAAGCTGCATGATTTTTTCTTTTGACTTTACAATATGGTATGGCTTCAATGGATTATCTGTGGATTCAAGAATCCCAAGTTTCTTCATTAGCTCAATATATGGAAGAATACTCTGCTTTGTTTTCTTGAATCCAAGGTCAGTAATATGCTCTGACAGATATTTTGCAGAAGTAAACCCACGTTCATCCTCAGCAATCAGTTTCATCACAATCGCAATCATGGTATTTTCTCTTCGATTCATTTCATCAGCAGGACTGTAACTAATCAGATTAGACAAGCCGTATTTCAGTGTAATTTCCGGCATCCCGTCTTCGTCCACTACGATTTTTTCAATCAGAAGTTCAATATCTCTTCGGTCAAGGTTGCCTCCTGCAATGATTTTATCTACCACCTCAAGAGCATTTTTTAGTTTATCCTTTACATCAGGCGTTTCTATGGCAGTTTCATTCAGTTCTTTTATCTGCATTTCCAGACCATGAATCTGAGCAAATAAGTCTTTCTGCATAGAATCATACGTTTCATTGATTAAGTCTTCATTTCCAGCAGCGACAGCCAGATCTTTTACTTTTTGGGTAAGCAGAACTTTCAGTTGACTTTTTCGCTCATTGATAGCTGTGTGCAGTTCCTGCCGTTTTTCTGCTATTGTTTTTTTCTCTGTTTCAAAATCCTTTAAATCATAGGTAGAAATAACTTCACAGAGAGCATTTCGACACATCTTGATATAAGTCAGAACATCTTCCATCAGATCATCTTCTTCAATTAAATGTGCCTTGGAGCAATAACGTCTGCCTTTGGTGTTATAAGTGGTACAGATGTAATATTTCCGTTCTCTGCTGGAAGTTTGGCGTTTAATTGGCGTAAGACGGCTTCCGCAATCCTTACAGAACAGACAACTGCCAAAAGGATTCGGAATCTCTGAGCCAAGCCACTGCCCTCGACTTCCCCGATAATTGGTGCGGTTACGTTTTTCCTTTAATTCCTGTACCAGAGCAAAGGTAGCTTTATCAATAATTGCCGGGTGGTGATTCTCGAAAATACATTGTTCTTCTTTTGGTATACGTTTATCTTTTCCATGAACCGTATTTCTTGCACGTTTTTTCAAGCGAAAAGTACCAATGTAAAAATCATTATCCAGAATTTCTTTTATCATAGCATCTGACCATTTAGACGCTACCTGTCTTTTGGACAGTCTACCTTCTTCTATTTCACGTTCACGCTGTATCATAGAGGGAGTAGATGCTCCCTGCTCGGTCAGATATGTGGCAATCTTGCGGTAGCCAGAACCGGAAAGATATAAGTCATAAATTTGCTTAATGTATTCAGCTTCTTTTGGTACAATTTCCAGAATGGTTTTATCCTTTTCGTTACGGCGATAGCCAAACGGTGGTCTGGTAATCAGTGTTCCCTCTTTCTGTCTGGCTCCTATGGCACGTTTGATTTTCTTACTGGTATCTTTTACATATCGCTCATTAAACCATGTTTTGATACCAATGGTATCGTCACTGGAATCCATAGAATCATAATTATCGTCAATCACAACCAGATGCTTTCCACGTTCCTGAAATTCGTCCAGAAGAAGTAGCACCTTTGCATTATGTCTGCCAAGGCGTGAAAAGTCTTTAACATATACAGTATCAATATCTTTATCCAGATCAGCCATCATCTGCTGAAATCCCGGCCTGTCAAAGATATAGCCGGAAATGCCATCATCTTCATACCAGCGGTCAATAACCACACCATGATCAGCTGCATACTGGTTGATAATCAGTTTTTGATTTTCTATGGAAACATAATTCCTTTTATCATCGTCTCTGGAGAGACGGACATATCCTGCGTTCATAGATGTTCCTTTCTTAAAAATGTAAATTTATTTATTATGCACTATGTAATTATATTATATATTTAAAACTGGAAGATGTATATAGAAAAATCTTAAGATTATTAAAAACAGATAGTATTAGACATTTTTGTTGATTGCGGAAACAGGCAGAATTTGATACAATTTTAGAAATAACAATTTGAGGAGGAAATATGGCATCAAGCAAGGAATACTTAGAGTTTATTTTAGGGCAGCTATCTGAGTTAGAAGAAATTACTTATCGAGCTATGATGGGAGAATTTATTATTTATTATCGTGGCAAGATTGTAGGCGGTATCTATGATGATAGATTACTTGTTAAACCAGTAAAATCAGCAATTAGTTATATGCCGACAGCTCCGTATGAATTACCCTATGAGGGAGCAAAAGAGATGTTGTTGGTAGATGAAGTTGATAATAAGGAATTTTTGACAGGCTTGTTTCATGTAATGTATGATGAACTGCCAGCCCTAAAACCGAAAAAGAAGAAATAGACAACTTCCAGTTTTGGTAACTGATAAATCGGAATTTATAAAGGAGAATATTGATGAAACTATTTTTATGTTCGCACTTTTCAAGTGTAGGAAGTCTGATAAAGGAAGAAATTGAAAATAAGAAAGTCGCATTTATTCCAACAGCTTCACTGCGTGAAGGCTACACCGGTTATGTCGGCTCGGCTCGAAAATTATTCAAAAAGTTGGGAGCAATCGTAACTGAAATTGATATTTCAACGGAGGCTTATTCAACGATACAGTCTGTTTTTGAAGATGCAGATGTGATATATTTTACCGGCGGAAATTCTTTCTTTCTTATGGACCAACTCCGTAAAACAAGAACTGATGGGTTGCTGAAAAAGGAATTGGCAAATGGAAAATTGATGATCGGCGAGTCGGCAGGCGCAATTATATGCGCTCCAAGCATCCAATATATCGAGCAAATGGATGAAAAGCCGGAGGACTACTCACAAGAAGATGATGCAGGGCTTGATTTGATTGATTTCTATGTTCTTCCGCATTATCTTACAGCACCATTTAAGAAAGTTACCGAGAAAATAATGACTGAGTTTTCGGATTTGAATCTATGCCCAATTAACAACCGTCAGGGAATTGTAATTGATGGTGAAGGTTCAAAGGTTATTTGCAAAGACTAATTTGAAAAATCCTTTTTTTGAAACTGGAAAATCGGAAGCTGAGGAGATAGACTATTGAGAACATATGAGAATAAAGACGAGCTTAAAAACGAGA